>Ga0163151_10000684_pt1 | contig 58971 bp, 49 predicted proteins | sample OliLakLV19MP5IB2_FD_145596 | JGI IMG/M metagenome (GOLD analysis project Ga0163151, IMG submission 145596) | Freshwater microbial mat bacterial communities from Lake Vanda, McMurdo Dry Valleys, Antarctica - Oligotrophic Lake LV.19.MP5.IB-2 | ecosystem: Environmental > Aquatic > Freshwater >... | reverse complement strand
CTGAACCTCCTGAAGGAGTGTCAGCAGGCTGACACTCCTTCAGGAGGAAACTATTCAAAACACACGTCGACTCTTGAAAAAAGAGTAGAATCAATTCCAATTTCGGTGCAATTTTCAGTACGAACTAGTTATCACTTGCAAATTTATCAAAGCTCTGGCTATATAATGAGCACTCGCTTTTGGATTGTTATTGGAGGATAAAATGGCTTCACCGAACACAGTGGATGCGATGGACCCGGCGCTTAAGGAGCGCATTGGCGCGGCTATTGGCAGAATGGCAAGCGGCGTCTATATCATCAACATCGAGGACGCGTCAGGGCGCGAAGGAATGCTCGCCACCTGGGTCACGCAAGCCGCCTTCAATCCACCGATGCTTACAATTACGGTCAACAACGCTCGTCCGATTCTCAGCCGCTTGCAGAAGGGCGCTAAGGCGACTTTGAATGTTCTTGGCAAACCAAACTCTGACATCTTCAAGAATTTCGTCAAACCTCACACCGAAGGTATGGATCGATTCGAAGGTCTTGAAATGGAAGAGAGCGAAGGCGGCTTTCCGCCATCCTTCGCCAAGTGCATCTCGTCAATGATGTTGGAGATCTCGAATGTCGTCGACGCCGGCGATCATAAAATCATCGTAGGCGAAGTGAAAGACGGCAAGATGCTGAACAAAGATCTGGAGCCGATGGTGCACTTCCGCAAAGACGGATTCCAGTATTAATTGGAGCGATTCGGCAGCTTCTGAAACGCCTGAAATAAACCCGATCGCAGGCTCGAGCAGTCAGCCGCTTGTGCGTTTAACCGTGAGTCTAAACGACTTGCGCGCGTCGTTCTTCTTCGAATACTTCAGCCAGCTCAGGGTTGTTTTCGATGTCGATCAGATCGGAACTGACCGCCTCTTCTGTTATCGCAGTGGTTCCAGATGCGGTGCCCATTGCGATGGTATCGGATTTGGTGCTCGTGACCGGAATTGTTGGCTTAGTTTTTTTTTGTGAAACAAACCAGGTCATGATTGCCTTTGCCAGCCGCTCTGAATCATGGTGTCCAAACGTTCGCTCGCCTACCAGTGGACAGAGAACGACCTTAATTCCCTGACCTTTGATTTTATCGGTGTCGCAGTGGACGGCTACAGCTGGAGACTCCGGTGGAATGATAGGCGGTAGCTCGTTAACGACAACCGCTTCGATCAACCGTTGGTTCTGACCTGGCGCAGTCTTTGTGTGATCGAACAATGCTTGAATGTGATCGCTTACGGAATAGCCCATGGTTTCACCGGCTTGGGTGAGAACGTTGGCGATGTAGATCTTTTTGGCAGGTGATAGTTTGATGGCGTCGGCGATACCGGGTATCAACAGGTTCGGAATGATGGACGTGTACAAACTGCCGGGTCCAAGTACAATCAACTCGGCGTCCATGATTGCTTCAAGCGCTTCCGGTGTAGGTTTGATGTTTGATGGTTCAAACGAAAGCTGTTTGATTTTGCTTGTGCCCAGCGGAATATTTGATTCGCCTTTTCTAACGGTGCCGTCTTCCATCTCTGCAATCAATTGAATGGGAGTGAGTGTGGCGGGCAAAACCGTTCCGCGACTGTTGAGTACGCGGCTGGCCAGACGAGCTGCCTCGAGGATGTCGCCATTGGTCATGGAATAAACCGCGGTCAGAAAGAGATTCCCGAAGCTGTGACCTTCCAGTCCTTCTCCATGTTCAAAACGATATGAGAAAAGTTCAGTAACCAGTTTTTCTTCATCGGCAAGAGCGGTGATGCAGTTGCGAATATCGCCGGGAGGCACAACACCAGTGGCTTCGCGCAGTCGTCCGGAACTGCCGCCGTCATCACCCACGGTGACTACGGCTGTGATGTTGGAGGTGAATGTTTTCAATCCACGCAGCAATGTGGACAATCCCGTGCCACCACCGATGACGACAATGCGTGCACCAGAATCTAAGTGGCGAACCTTATAGAGGACGTCGGGAATTGATTCTCGTTCGTCGGAAACATACGCGCGCAGAACGTTGCGCATCATCTTCAATGTAGATGCGAAGATCAAAACGGTGCCGCCGATTACTACGAGCAATCCGCTTATTCTGTGCGGCAGAACATCAGCCGCATGTTCCAGTACTTCTCTTAAGAATAAGCCGGTGACAGTGATCGGGTGGAAGCCCAACAACAAAAATACGCCGACTACAATAACTGCGATGCCGAACAGGATGATGCAAATCCAACGTTTCAAGCCCGGGAGCATGAGTCGCTTGAATTGATAATTCCAGGAGCCTTTCATTCAGTTAGTTGGAGCTCCCCTTGGACATTACGGCTGAAGCATCGCTTTTGGAGCGTTTCTTCGCCCCGTCGTTTGAATCTGATGAGTCGTGAGACTCGGGATAATTGTCTTCCTGGGAAGCTGATTGTATCGATGAGTCGCCGTCTTCGCTGGCAAAATTTGCTTCGGCTTCTTGCTTCATTCTTATCAGTTCTCGATGAGAACTGCTCACTTCGTAGTCTGCAAACCGACTGCAAACACGTTCGCGCAAAGCTTCCACCATGGCAGGAGAGCGATGTTGCCCGCCGGTGCATCCCAATGCGATCGTAAAAGTATTGACTTTGGCTTGAAGCATCGCCGGTGCCGTGTGCTCAACCAACTTGACCAGGTTATCTAAAACATCTTGTGCCAGCTCTTGATCCAACCCATATTTGCGAACCGGTGCGTCGAGACCCGTGAGTGGTCGAAGTTCTTCAACCCAATAAGGATTCTTCAAAAAGCGCACGTCCAGCACGATATTGGCAGGAGGTGGCGAGCCGTTTTTAAAACCAAACGAAACTACTTCCACCGCCAGTGGTGTCTTATCGGTTTCCACGTTTTGCGTATCTGATCTATCCACGGTTCACTCTTTGCCTTGTCTGTTCTACAGTAAAGCTATAACCACGATATGGCAAGCGAAGCATTCATCGGACTTCGGTTGTCACTCGCGCTTTCGGTATCGATTCGACCCAGTCGTCAAATTTCTTGTTGTTCACCAACTGTGGTGCGGTAATGGAACTGCACGACTCCACTTCCCATCCGTCGGGATAGGTTTGGCGAACAATTGCATAGCCGCAGCCCTTGCAGGTTATCGGTTGATTGTCGTCATCGAGCAATAATTTGATTTGATCCGTTTTCTGTGAAAGCAAATCGAAGTGTTTGGTTACGGGGACTCGAAAGACGGCTCGATGCAAACCCTTGAAGAAGTGTTCCAGCGCGCCCGTGTTTTCTTTAAAACTCCAGAACATGTTTTTCCTGCTGTGGTTAACCGATGACCGGTTCTTTGGTTTTGATTTTTAGAGTGCCGCCGGAAGCAATGATTTTTTCTTCCATCGCGGCAACGTCACCTTCCATGAAACCGTTTTTAGTCATCTCCAGATCACGTTGGAGCGGCGAAGACGCCTTCTCTATAAACAGATCGCCTGTGAGGTGATCCATCTCGTGTTGGATGGCACGGCACAAAAGATTGTCAGAGGCTTCCAGTTTGACCTCTTTTCCCGCCAGATTTTGGTAGCGAACAACAATTCGGCTGGCCCGTTTAACTTCAAAGAAAACACCGGGGAAGCTCAAGCAGCCTTCCTGACCGATCATTTCGCCTTCTGCTTCAATGATTTGCGGATTGATAAAAACAATGGGTTTGCGGGTGTCGTCGTCATCGTCGCCGCTGCCGACGTCAATTACCATAATCTGTTTTGAAACACCGACCTGTGGTGCTGCCAGACCGACTCCATCGCTGTCATACATCGTATCGAGCATGTCTTGAGCCAGCTTTCGGACCGACTGGTCGAAGGTTGTAATCTTTTTAGCCTTCTGTTTTAAAACCGGATCGGGAAAGTACCTCACCTTCATCTTTGCCATTGCCTAGGTCGCCTCCGAAAGCCCTGCTCCGTTTTGCAGGTTTGATTGTCAAGTTGTGACTGGAAGAACTGTTCTTCATGGGCATCCCGCCCAGACTACCACACACGTTACCAGATGTCATTGTACCAAAGAGTGCACTCAGTGCACCATTTGAACCTGATCAAGTTACGAATGAAATTACAAAGGTCGCTATCCACATAGTTGTTTAACATGTCCAGGGCCAGATTTCGAGCTTTATATTAAGTATTCTTCCTGTCAAGACGGCGTTTCCCGGACGCTCACAAGAGGTAGCATTAAGATAAGAGAGTCGCGGAAGCAGCAGGACATGAGTCAAAGCTACTGGAACAGTGAAAAATCGAATGGCGAGAAGCAGCAGCTTTTCCGGCACAGTATGCGTCTTGAACGGATAGGCTTGATGGTGGCGGTTTTTCTGGCGCCATACTCCCTGATGGTGCCGGCGCAGGCTGCCGACTGGGGCTACGATTCCGACTACGCCGATGACAAAGTGGTTGATCCGAAGTTCGGTCAGCAGAAATCGAATCGGACGCCGAAGAACATCGCTCCGACCAGACCACCTGACGATGATATTAATGATGGTGCCCAGGCTCCGGTTGAAGAACTTGATGCCGCCCCCGCGGCGTTGAATCCGCCTAAAGGGCAAAAGCCTGCTGCCAAGCCCAGTTCGGCAGCGAAGCCAGCGGCAAAACCAGGTGCTAAACCGGGTGTGAAGCCGGCTGCCAATGTGAAACCAGGCACGCGCCCGGCGGCGAAACCCGCGCCTAATGCGGAGTTTGATTCAACTGCCGACATTGAAGCGGGAGCTGACGAAGGGACCATGTCCGGTCAATCGTCGGATTCGGCAGACGATGCGGTTACGGAAGAACGTGACCCTGTCTACCGAGAAGGTATCACTCGTCCAGTTTCAGTGCCGGTCGATCAGCCAAAGAAAATCATAACCGCCTGGCTTAATTTGTTTGGCTTGGTATCACCGGTCGCAGGACCAGGTGAACTTCCCAAAGGTCCCGACTACTCATCGCAATTGACGGATGAACAGAAGAAGCGTTTCACTGCCACTCTGAAAAAATTGCTGAGCGGCAAAGAGCAGGCTGGTTACAAACAAATCGATAGTTACTGGAGTGCGCTAGCGCGACTGCTTCAAGACACGGATCATCGAAGCAATTACCGGGTGTTGTTCCGATCGCTTTTGAGCATGCGGGCTGACGCAAAAGACATCGGCGAAGAAGAACGTTCGATGTTGCACGAAGCGCTCGGACCAAAACGGATCGCTGAAATCGGTCCGCCGCCTCTGACTGAAGATGCCATCGAAGCGTACACCGACATGACTTGTTTTTTGTACGAGCAAAGTCACGCCGGTAAAACTGTAGACGCCGGTGACAACCGGGCTCTCTTCGCCATGATCGTTCGCGATAAGTTCAAGAAAGCGCCGACGGATAAAGACCGCATGGCGATGAATCAATTTCCGTTGAGCTGGGCGAAGTTCAGGATTTTGTACACGGATGCCAATCCATCTGAAAAGGTTTTGTTAGCAGAACGAATTGCATCGGAGCAAGGCACCAGAGGTTTGAACATCCGCAATGCGATGCTCGAGGAAGTTCTGTCATCGCAGGTGTGGCGCCGTTTTGTGGTCGGCAGCAATAAGGTGATGGTTACTTCAAACGCCGATGGCTCTGGTGGCAATTCTGCAGGTGGAAATTCTGCGAAATCGAATGCCGTGAAACAAAAAGCGCGCACTACCGGCAGTGCCCTGAAGACAGGGTTGGGAACGGGGGCACTGGAAAAGCGCATGGAATCGCTCTCCCGCGATTTGCATAGCGAAGAAAAGGCGGGCTCCCCCGCAAAAAAGTACGAGCAAAATCCGGCGGCCTCGACAGCCAAACCAAAACGCAACTATTGATCTTTTCACGTCCATACCTGGCAGTACGTCTGACGCCGGGCACCGACGTTCGAGAGTACCTGGAGAAGTGGTGCCGCGAAGAGAAGATCGAAGCCGGTGTGATTCTCACCATGGTCGGATCTTTGCAAACCGCCTCGATCCGCATGGCTGGAAAAAGTGAACCGCGAGTTATGGAAGGTCCATTCGAAGTCGTCTCGTGCGAGGGGACATTGTCTGCCGACGGCATTCATGTGCATCTTGCCTTGTCCGACAGCGACGGAAAAGTGATAGGCGGTCACTTGAGCAAAGGCTCCACAGTTAATACCACGATTGAACTTGTGGTTTTGAATCTAAGCGATAGCTGGCGTTTTGAACGAAATCCCGATCCGGTGACCGGACACAAGGAACTGAAATGCGTGCCTAAATTTATGCCGGAACCCACTGGCGCTGAAGTTCTCGAAGGGCGTTGAGATAAGCTCGTCGGTTCAAATTAGAGCGAATTTGAACCCGTTGCAGCGGAACCCATTTCCTCGTGCTCAATTTGAACCCAATTTGACCCCTGACGCGAAACAAAAGTGACTACTTCGAAAATACGCTCAGTGCATCCACGCCGCTAACGACCGCGGTGATCGCCTCGGGAATCCAGCCGTGGACAACGCCGGCAGAGATCGCAACCCACAAAATTATACAGATTTGAATCGAGCGATCGCGGAGTAGCACCTCTTCGGGTGCACCGGTCGATGACTCAGAAGTCGAAAGTAATTGATAACGCAATACTCCGAAAAGCACGAATGGAGCCGTTAACAGCATCCAGTGACTGCTCGGCGAGAAGAAGCAATAGATGCAATACGAAGTCACCAGTGATGGAACGACTACCGCTTCCATTCGATCGATCAATGGCAATGAGTACTTCTCGAATGACTTGCGATGCGCTTTTGCGTCGTCGCCGAGAGTCAGTAGTTCTTGTCGGCGTTTTTCAATTGCCAGGAACAAAGCACCAAGGGAGGTGCAAATTAAAAACCATCCGGAGAGAGTTACGTGTGCTGCAGCCCCTCCGCATGCGGCTCTTAGGACGAAACCAGCGGCGATGCAAAACACGTCGAGGATGGCGTAACTCTTCAGCCGATAGTTGTACACCAGCTGTAATACCACATATAAGAGTAGCCCGAGACCGACCACAGGCCTGACTAAAAATCCACCGACCAGACCTACTAACATCGCCACTCCAGCGACGACTAGAGCCGTTTTGGGGCTAACTCGACCAGCCGCAATCGGTCGCAATTTTTTGACAGGATGTCGCGCATCCGACTCGCGATCCTTAATGTCGTTGAGGATATACATCGCGCCTGAAATCAGGCACAAGCAAATCGTGCAGAAGGCAGTGCCAATGAGCGAATCCGTTTCGCCCATGCGGCCTGCGAACAGCAAAGGCGCAAAGGCAATCAAATTTTTGGTCCATTGTCGCGGTCTCAGAATCTTGAATAAGAGCAATGGACTCGACTGTTTTGTAACCTCTTGAGTTTCTTGCATTGTTGCCCTCTAGAGGTTTAGCGAAACGGTTCGACTGACTAAATTTGTTGCGTACGGGATGCGACTGGACTGGAATTTGCTTGTACGGCCGAACATGCGTGGGTGTTTCGACCGGGTCTGTTCGTTCAGAACGCATTGCAATTTCGTTCAAAACGAATTGCAGATTGGAACGGACGCGCCTGTAATTTCATTCTAGCTTGGACAAGCCGTTTTCTTTCAACTTTATACGCAGACCGACACAGGCTAAATAGACCGTGGAGGCGCTTGTTGCCAGGGTTTGGTTGGCGTTGCCGAGCAAATCCTTGTATATGCGCGCCATCTTATTATCAGGAACTACGGACCAGCCCACCTCGTTTGTGACCACAATAAAAGTCCAGTCCCGGCGCTCTGAGATGGTTGCAGAGAGGGCTGCGATTGCCTCTGAGACGCGTTGGTCCAGTTGCCGCAGTGTGTCGGGCTGCACCGGTTCTTGCGCGTCGTTGAGAACCTCGAGCATTATGTTGGAAACATATAATGAGAGGCAGTCGATCACGCAAAAGCCCGGACCTTGCGGTAATCCTTCCAGTTTTTCGTGGATCGCCAGCTCAGACTCGATTGTTCGCCAATGGTCGGGACGGCGCTTGCGGTGCTGTTCTACCTTAAATGCCAATTCCGGATCATCGGGAATGTGAGGCATGGTGGCAACATAGCTGACTGGAAGCGTGGATTTCAGGGCCAGTTCCTCGGCGAACAGAGATTTCCCGGAGCGGGCACCGCCCGTGATGACAATTAAGTTATCAAGAAGGTGCTTCAAATCGGTTGAATTTACTGGGTTAGACAATTTTCAGGTACCGTCACGAGTCGTAGTTTCTATATAGAATCTTTATGCAATAGGTCAAAACTAAAAGCATTTTTTAATACTCCAATGCCAAACAAATATACAAGCAAATACTCGTTAAATCGCCACAGCGCCAGCACCGATGGGTCCGCAGCGCTCGACAACGCAACGCGGGAAATGTATCAGTCCTTCATGAGCGGCTATGTGGGTCGTATAAACGACGCGACTTTCAAAGCGGCGATTGGAGGCGTAAAGATTGGTACAGCTAAGTACTCGAGGCTTGCCCAAATCAATTTGCAGACGCGAGTAATCACGTTTTCGCGCTACGCCATAGAGAATGTTCCTGAGCGCGGCAGAAGATATCTCGTTATTCACGAATTGGCACATGTCCTTGAAGCCAGTCATAACAAGCGTTTCTGGGACATGGTCGAAAGATTCGAACCGAACTATAAACAAATCGGCAAGCAACTCGACATGGCGTTCAAACGCAACGTCCGCGACGAGCAGCTCAATCGCTCTCCAGTTCAGCTTCCTAACTCGATCACCGGTCGCATGGAAAGACCTAAACTGCTGCTCTCCAATCCGTTGATGAACGGCGGCTCACAAGAACAGCTCCATGATTTTTCTGTTCCACACTCCGAAGATCAGTCGTCCGGCAGTGTCTTGATAATTCAAGATGAGTTCGATTGTCTCGATTTCGATGGTGACGATGAACTTCAACACGGCATTGTGAGCGGTGGCTCACCTGTTTTGGATACAATCGCAACTTCTGCTTAAGTATCGAAAACGCCCTTCTAAAGCCCGTGATACGCAGCTGTCTGAATATCTGAACGCAAGCTTCTCGATATGAATTCAGCAAGCTATCTTGGTTTCAGTCAATAAAAAATATGTCCTTCTATGACGCAACTGCGCCGAAGCTGCTAAAGCACGGTAGAATTCAATTGGTTCTGGTGATGACTTTGGGTGAATTCTGTTCTTCCGAAAGCTGTCTCCAACGACCTTTGTGCTCCACCTTGGCAGGATTTGTTCTTGAACGCTAAGTACCCTAGACGAGTTGTAATTACTGGAATCGGCATGGTCACGCCCCTCGGGCTTGGTCGTGAAGACAACTGGAAGGCTTTGCTCGAAGGGCGAAGCGGAGTTGATTACATCACGCAGTTCAATCCCGAAGAGATTGGTATTGATGTCAAGATCGCTGCTGAAGTCAAAGACTTCAACATCGCTGACTTTTACCCCGATCGCCGCAAATGGGGATCGATGTTGAAAGAAATGGACAGAGTCACGCTTTTCGCGATGGCTGCTTCCAAACTTGCGCTCGAAGACGCAAAACTAGAAATTCGTGAAGCCAACGCAGAACGCGTCGGTACATTTATCGGCACCGGGGTTGGTGGCATCATCACAACCACAGCCGATTACATTCGACTGATGGAACAGGGACCAAAAAAACTGGGTCTGCGGACCGTTATTCGCTTGATGCCTAACGCGCCGTCCGGTCAAGTTGCCATCGAATATGGTGCCAAGGGCCGCGCTAAGAGCGATTCAACAGCTTGCGCCAGCGGACTGGATTCCTTGTTTGATTCCTTTATGTATATTCGCGACAACCGCGCCGATGTAATGATCTCCGGCGGAAGCGAAGCCTGTATCAACAGTTTCACCGTGGCGTCATTCAATAACATGATGGCTTTGTCGAAACGCAATAGCGATCCGAAAACTGCAAGCCGCCCGTTCAACATCGACAGAGATGGTTTTGTTCTCGGCGAAGGCGCCGTGATCATGATTGTCGAAGAATATGAGCATGCCATCAGGCGTGGTGCCAACATTTACGCTGAAATCGTCGGTGGTGGCGCCAGTTGTGACGCCAGTCACATTGTCGCCCCGCACGCGACAGGAGACGGCGCATCGAGAGCTATCAGAGAAGCGCTCAGAGACTCGGAATTGCAGCCCACTGATATCGACTACGTCAACGTGCATGGAACTTCAACACCGTTGAATGACGAGCGCGAAACCATGGCGATCAAAACTGTGTTCGGCGATCACGCATACAAACTGGCGGTCTCCAGCACAAAATCAATGGTCGGACATATGCTCGGCGGCGCAGGCGCCATAGGGGCCGCCGCGACCGCGCTATCGTTGCACGAACAAAGAGTTCACCCGACGATCAACTACATCAATCCGGATCCGAAGTGCGATCTCGACTGTGTGCCGAACACTGCGCGCGAAATGAAGGTCGAGCACGCGATGTGCGAAGCCCTTGGTTTCGGCGGTCACAATACTGTTCTGGTCATGAAGAAAATTAGTTAGACCAACGCTGGTTCACAAAGCTGTTGAGCTGGAACATCCATGTTGGTGAAACTGTTTGCCACTGCGAACGCGCCCTGCGGTTGCACCACAATCTTGGGGAGTTTCTAAGGGGTAGTGGAACGGCTGTTTAAACGGCTTCTCTGCTTTCGTCGGAGAGGAAGCTGTTATCGATGTACGCTGTGCTTGAGTTGCCTGTTCCTACGCTGACTGTGTTAGCGGTCGGAGGAATGGCTCCGGTGCTGATGTTGCTGCGCATTGGGTCAACTGCTCCGGCGGTTGGCATACCACCGACCTGAGGACCTTGTGGAACGCTGGCGACGCCGCTTCCGGCTGGATCGACTCCGCCTTCTTCAGTGCCTTCGATGTGTTGGACAACTTTGGTGGTTCCGGATTCAGTTCTGACCGAATTGAAATTGACCATGGTTCTCAGATTTTGTGAGAGCGATGCACCAGCGGCGCTGCCACCGGCAATGGTGCCGGACTTAGCGGTGCTGCGTTGCTCCGGAGCTGCAGTCATCAACTTGATTTGGTTGGTCAGTTCCATCGCGCGTGTGAACGAGAACGAGGTGATTGCAGTCTTTGGACGGTTGCTTGGATCGTACGTGGTGCCATCCGGTCCTTTGATTCTGATCGACTTAGCTGTTTGAATCACAGGCATCTTCACTTCTTGTTCAGGGGCAACGTTGATACCGCCAAGTCCTGACCAGTGGCGAATTTTGCCGGTTTGAATCAAGTCTTCGACTTTGTCTTGTGCGTTTGGATCGTCGGTGGCAATGCCGTAGAGACGAGCTACGCTTTCCGACGCAGGGCTGAGATTGATGCGGCGAGTGATTTGCGCAACTGCAGGAGTGAAGTCCAGATCGGCCTTCGCTTCTTGGCGTGGTTCTACTTCAATTGGTTGACCCTGGTAGCGATTCTGCTCAACTTCACCGCCACCGTTTTTGGTGTCAGCTGGTTGTTTCGCATCACGAAGGATGTCGTTAGAATTGGCAGCAGGAGCGGCCCCAGCCATTTGAGCTTCGATCGCCTTGAGCATCAACTGAGTGTGATACTTATAGTTGGCATAAAGTGTGGTCAGACCAAACGTGAGCAAGCTGGCATCTGCCAATGTTCTAGTGGAGGCGCTCCAGAACTCAGGTCTGGTGACGACTCTGCCGACACCGGCAAGACCGAGGCGAGTGGAAAGTGATTGAGGAGCGTTGGCTAACGAACGCATTCTCCAGCCATCGCTTTGCAGACCGTTGACGAAGAGGCGGTTGACTGCTTGTTGATTGCCGGACTCGGCAAGAGCCAACAAGTTGTTGGTCCAACTTCTTTCGACTGCTCTTCCGCCTTTGGAGAGGGCGGCAAGTTCCATTCGGGAAAGCATCAATTGAGTGTCTTCGACATAGCCGATCAATTTGGTGTCGTTCTTCGCGATGAAGCGAAGCATTTGCAAGTTTTGCTGAGCGTCGTTTATAACGTCGACCTTGCCTGTGAGGTTGCCCCAGGCGTTGATGGCGTTAACATCACGACCGACTTGATCGATGGTTTGAACGATCAGGTTTTGCTTGTAGCCGAAGTTGGCGAGAGCAGGACCTTGATGCGAGGTGATTTCATAGCTGCGAACGGTGTTGGCGTTATCCAGCTCTCTGAACTGTCTGCTGAGTTGTTGCGCCAGAGGCTTTTGACCAGCTTCTTCGAGGGCGTTGATGGCAACACGAATTTCGCGGATTTCGCGATCGACGCGGGCGGTGGTTCCAAGTTTCGATTCAACAACTGCTGCATTTCTGTCGATTGTGGTCAGTGCGTTTCTGACACCAGGTGCGGTGCCAGGCTTGAGAATGGTGGTGCCGGCTGCCAGATCATCGGAAACTTGAGCGACTGTTCCACGCAGATTTGCAGCCGCTCTTTCGACGCGAGCGGTTTGATTGCCCAGTGTGCGAAGGGCGGTCAGGTCACCGGCGGCGGTGTCAATGGTTTTTGCAACGACAGCCAGTTTTGGTTCTGTCTTCTCAACAGCTGCCACCATGGTGCGCAGTCTGGTGGCGTCAGTGGCAGGCTTGACGGATGTCGGCAATTCGTCGGCTGCGCGCTGGATCGCTTTGAGTTCTTGTTGAAGTACGCGACCTTTAGTCGTTGTCGTGTCGGCAACTTTGGCGAGGTCTCTGGCGGTATTGCTGAGAGTGCGCGCTTCGGCTTCGACTGTTGTTGCGACTTTGTCTATCGCTTTTAGGCGGTTTGTTTCAAGCGCGGTCGCTTCAGCTTTTTGAACTTTAGTTGTGAGAGCGCGGGAGACATCGTCGGCTCCGGCGCCACCAGTTTTGGTGATCGCCGCAACTTTCTCGTTGATCTTTCTTATCGTTTCGAGATCGTCGCCGGTTCTTCCGAGGTTGTTGGACAATCTGGAAATTTCGTCGAGATCGGCTTTGGCTGCTCTTCCTGGAACAGTTGCCAGTTTTGCAACTTCATCACCAATCGCCTTACCGTCATTGATAAGAGTTTTTGTGGTGGTTTCGATTGCAGAAACTCTGCGCGATGCGTTGACTGAAACTTGCACGTCGCGTGTTTCGCGTGAAATCTTGGCGATGTCGTCGGCGACGTTGGTTTTTGCGCCTGATCTTTCCAGTGTTTGCAGAGCGCGGGAAACATCTTCGCTGTGTGCAGCTGCATTGTCAGCGCTGTTAACGAAACCACGAGTGCTCTGTTGCAGTGCGGTGAGATTTTGTCTGATTGCTGCGGCTTCAGGTCCGGTCACTGATTCAGCGACGCGGGCAATGCGTTGCTCCAGGTTGGCTGCCGATCTCAGAGCACCATTTTCGACAGCGGCTGCTTCGACTCTTTGTACAGTCGGCTTCAGTGCGCGGGCGACATCATCGGCTGCATCGGTGCCGAGTGTTCTGGAAATATTGCTGAGCTTTTCGTTGATCTTGGTGACTGCTGCAACATCGTCTCCACCTTTTCCAAGTGTTTGTCCAAGACGAGCGATTTCATCGAGGTCTGCTTTGGCTGCCACTTTGAGTGGATCGGCTGCCAGTCTGACGGCGTCATCGCTGAGCTTGGTGCCGGTGGTGGCAAGTGTCGAAGAGTTTGATTCGATTGCTGCGACTCGACGCGAAACACTAACAGTCGATTGTAATTCGCGAGTGTCTTGAGTGAGCTTGGCGATGTCGTCGGCGTACTTTGTCTTCGCGCCTGCGGCTTCGAGGTTGGCGATCGAACGTTCGATGTTAGCCGTTGCTACAGCATCGTCGGTTCCAGCAATCAATTTTTGAGTATTTTGTTGAATTGAAGCAACTTCTTTTCTGAGAGCAGCAGCTTCAGGACCAGCCATGTCATCAGCCAGGCGTGTCACTCTTTGTTCGATTTTGGTGACGGAACGCAATGTGTTGGTTTCGATTGCTACGTTTTCTGCTTTTTGCAAACCAGGTTTCAACGCGCGGGCGACATCATCAGCAGCGTCTTTGCCAGCGGTTTTCGAGATGTTGGCGATGTGCTCGTTGATGGTGCGAACAGTGAGAAGATCGTCTCCGCCTTTGCCGAGATTTTGTGCAAGACGAGCAATCTCGTCTGCGTCTTTCTGTGCTGCGGTGCCGAGTTTTGGAGCCAGTTTGCCGACTTCGCGACTGATATCGTCGCCGGTGGAAACGAGAATTCTGGCATTGCTTTCGACGGCATTCGCCAATTTGAGTGAGCTGTTTTCGAGGACAGCCGCTTCAGCTTTTTGCAGTGCAGGCTTCATGGTGCGGGCGACATCGTCGGCAACTTCTTTGCCGGCGGTTCTGGAGATGTTGGCGAGCCGCTCGTTGATATTGGCGAGGGTGGCAACGTCGTCGCCTTTGCCCAGGTCTTTGCCGAGGCGGGCGATTTCATCGAGGTCGCCTTTGACTGCTTTGGCGGTTGTTTCGCCAAGTCTGGTTGCAGAAACGCTTATTTCATCGCCGGTAGCAGCGATTGATTTGGTGCCGTTCTCGAGTGCGACGGAGATTGGCTTAGCTGGAACCAGTTTCGCAGCGTCATCAGCGCCTGCAGGAGTGACCAGGCGAGGCTCGAGTTTGACGGCGGCTGGAACTTCGACTGGCTTGGCGTTGTCGAGAGCTGTGGCGGGTTTCGCAACTGGGGGCTCTACTTTAGGTGCGACTGGAACTTCAGCAGCAGGTTTTGCAACTTGAGGTTCCACTTTAGGTGCGGTTGGAACTTCAGCAGCAGGTTTTGCAACTGGAGGTTCTACTTTAGGTGCGACTGGAACTTCAGCAGCAGGTTTAGCAACTGGAGGCTCTACTTTAGGTGCGACTGGAACTTCAGCAGCAGGTTTTGCAACTGGCTCTACTTTAGGTGCGACTGGAACTTCAGCAACAGGTTTTGCAACTGGAGGCTCTACTTTAGGTGCGACTGGAACTTCAGCAGCAGGTTTAGCAACTGGAGGCTCTACTTTAGGTGCGACTGGAACTTCAGCAGCAGGTTTAGCAACTGGAGGCTCTACTTTAGGTGCGACTGGAGCTTCAGCAGCAGGTTTAGCAACTGGAGGCTCTACTTTAGGTGCGACTGGAACTTCAGCAGCAGGCTTAGCAGCTGGAGGTTCTACTTTAGGTGCGGTTGGAACTTCAGCAGCAGGTTTAGCAACTGGAGGCTCTACTTTAGGTGCGACTGGAGCTTCAGCAGCAGGTTTTGCAACTGGAGGCTCTACTTTAGGTGCGACTGGAACTTCAGCAGCAGGTTTTGCAACTTGAGGTTCTACTTTAGGTGCGACTGGAGTTTCAGCAACAGGCTTGGCGGCTTGAGGTTCCAATTTAGGTGCGGTCGGAGCTTCAGCAACAGGCTTAGCAACAGCGTCATCGAGTACTGCAGGCTTCGCAACTTGCGATTCCACTCTAGTTGCGGCGTCATCAGCAACTGCTGGGGTGGCTAAACGAGGAGTTTCAACTTTAGCTACAGGTACTTCTGGAGTTACTACCTTCTTAGGAGCTGCGACTTCAGGAGCGCGGGCAACCGTTTTGCCTTTGCCTGCGTCATCAACCAGGCTGCCGCCCAGTTTTGTGGAGGTGACGGTTTCGGTTTTGCGACCGGCGACTCCGAATACGTCATCGGTGAAGCCACCAGTTCTTTCTGCGGATCTGACAAACGGTTTTGCCGTGCGACCAAGAGCCGTCGCTGTTTCGTCGGCGAATGGAGTGGTCGTTCTTGCCACTGCGCGCTCGGTTCCACCAACCAGGGCGGTACTGCGCGATCCACCCAGACGCATGCCACCAGCGAGCGCAGGCTCCATAGTGCCAGGCAGAGCGAATGTGTTAGCGAGTGAACGGCTGATGTCGGTAGCCTTGGTGGTCAAGCCTTCCCATGCTGTTGCGAGGCGGCTTGGAGCGGCGGTCTTCTGGGCTGCGGCGGTAGCTAATTTGGCGGCGTCATCTGCGACTGGGGCGAGGTGTGCGGCAACCTTCTCGGTAGTCTGCAGTGCGCGCATGCCGGTGACAGCTTCGGACAGAGCCGCAGTTTTGCGTTCTGCCTGGAGCAAGGTCTTCATGACTTTGACGTCTGTCGCCAGGCCGGCTGTACCCTTGTAGGCAGAGCCGCCGCCGAGGAAGAGAGTTCCAACGAAGCCGGTTCCGGAACCGAGAGTTTCAGCCTTGTCGGCGATCGAGCCGTTGACGAAGTCGGTGTAGGATTTCGACACTGCCTTGGTGAGCGCGTCTTTGGTTTTACCATCACCGACACCAACAGTGTCAGCAGCCAGGTCTTTGACCACGCCGCCTACGGTGAGAGTAGTTTTTGTCAGATTAATTAGAGCGTGCTCGTTGCCGTTGGCCTTGCCGGTGACGGTGCTGGTCAGTTCGGCGAGCTGGTCTTGCTTGCCGTAGAAGATCTCGGTGATCCCTTCAGCTTGACCCTTAACGCTGTCGACCAGACCCATTTTGAATCTGCCGCCGACGGAGGCATCTTTACGCTCTTGAAACTTTTGAGTAGCGCTATTGTCGATTTGAACCATGGACGCCAACCGCTCGGTGGTCGCTGGTCCTTTCAGGCTGGCGGCTAAACGGCTGGATGCTGTTTCTGCTGGTTTGGCAGCTTCGGCTGGCTTGGCCGCTTCGACAGGCTTGGCTGGGGCTGCTACTGGTGCCGGTTTGGCTGCCTCCACTGGCTTGGCTGCTGGGGCTGGCTCTGCTTTAGGCTCGACTTTAGGCGTTCTAAGCGCAATTGAGGTCAAACTCAAAGAGGCCGACTCTTCGCCGCCCTTCTCCGGAGTTTTCTCCGAATTGCCGTTTAGTATTTCGCTTGATCGAGAGCCCATAGTCTTGTTTCGGATGCCGCCGCTTTGTGCCAGTTAGCCCTTGTGACCTTGGTTGCTGGTTGGTCGAGACACTATCTCGTGAACGCATCTATCCAGGCTTTGATATTTTTGGACAGATGCAAAGAGGAATTTTTCCCAGAATAGCGGCAATGCAGCCGTTTGGGATGGGGGAATTACGTATAAGCGCATTCAATATGTAAAGGAACGAGAGAATTAATGATCTTATGTTCTCTATTCTGATAGATTCCCCGAAATGACCCCTTTTTAAACCCTTATTCAGCCCTTTGCGCAGGCACCAGGGCGAGTTGCAGGTTTTACCGGGTTATAGGATCTCTTGACAATGGGGCGCATAGTCGGTGGACTGGTCATTAATCTCAGAAACAGCTGAAACAATTTTAGAAAAGGACCCTGCTGCGCGCAGCATGCTCGAGGTCTATCTTTGTTACCCCGGCTTCCATGCAATAACCATCTACCGGTTCGCTCACGTACTGTACGGACAGGAGCAGTACACGCTGGCTCGCTGTCTCTCGCAGTTCGCCAGAATGGTCACCGGAGTTGAAATCCACCCGGGCGCAACCATAGGCAGGCGCTTTGTAATCGACCATGGTATGGGTGTGGTGATTGGCGAAACGACCACAATCGGCGATGACTGCTTTCTCTATCAGGGCGTCACCCTGGGTGCCGGCGCCGAAGCGCGCGAAGGTGAAGCTACGCGCGGCAAGAAACGCCATCCCACGCTCTGCAACGACGTTATCGTCGGCAGCGGAGCGGAAATTCAGGGCGACATAAAAGTCGGCAATAATGTTCGGGTCGCTTCGGGCTCAATAGTTTTGAAAGATGTGCCCGATAATTCAATTGTGGTCGGCGTGCCAGGCCGGATAATCTACAAAGACGGAAAGCGTGTAGACAACAAGAATCCCGATCCTGAAGCCGAGGCCATTAAACGTCTAAAAGAGCGTATAGACACACTAGAGGCTAATCTAGCCAAGGTGATGTCGGCGGCACATGTCGACAAGGTTGCGCCGAATCAAGGATCCAGCGAAGAAATCACCGGTGAAGATTCTGATGAATCGGACCCAGTTGATGTTTTTCTTCAGGGAGCGGGTATTTAATCGAGAGTACATTTCTCTTTCTGTTTACGAATGGCACTAGATTGTGTTGTTGGCACACCGTAGAAAGTAGAATAGTGGACGAATTGCGGAGAGGGGGAAATTTCCTTGACAGAGAGCGACCTTGGTAAAGCATTCCAGACTTTGTCGGATGCTTTGACTATGACCGAGACCGAAATCACCGAAGAAGTTTCGGTCATCGAACAGCAGATCGAAGAACTCAAGGACCGCATCATCCAGCTGAACGCGAAGCAGGACACCTTGTCGCATGACAAGCAGTCCATATCTGAAATGTTCAGTCGCTACGCCACTGGAGATGGTGCGCAAAATTAGTCCTTCGCGCACAACATCACGCAATCTTTCTCGCTGCCATTGCCGTTTTGCGGGCGTGCAAAAGGCTACATGACAATGTAATATAGACGAAGCTCACTTTGTGAGTCTTCTGGGAATCCTTGAACTTGAGCCGATTAGTGGAGTGAGACGAGGGTACCGAGCGAACTGGAACGGACTTCATAATGTCTGCAGCGACTTGCCCTTATTGTGGTGCCAAACTAAACCTCGGACTCAAGTTTTGCGTCGTTTGCGGCCGTCATGTGTCCGCCGATAACATGGGGCGCGTTGGTGGTGGCTTGCGCGGTGGTTTTCGACCAGCCGACATTACACGCCGCCTGGACGAGATGATTACCGTTGCGCGCTTTCGACGTTCGAGACGGTCGCACACTTTGGAACGCGGAACCCGGTTTGTTTTCGTCAACACGCTTTATTTGTTTGTCGCGACCGGATTGTTTTACGCCGCCTTGCAATTTAGTCTCGAGATGGTGTTCCCCGGGAAGTACCAACAGACAAGAATTCCGTTTGATAAGGTTGTGCAATTTGTGCAAGAAAAATCGGCAGCGATGAAAATTCCGGAAGTGAAACAGATCCCGAATTCGGATCAGGTCGTCATCGTTCATCCTCCGAGTGCTGCTGCAGAAAAGAAAAAAGCTGATGCGGCCAAGGCTTCAAAAGCAGCGAAAGCAGCTAAGTCTAAGAAGAAACTGAAAAAGAAAAGCACGGTTAAGCAGAAAGCCAAAGAACAATAGTTTGGGTTGTGAGCAGCCAAACGCGTTTGTTCGTTCTTTGTAGTCTCGCCTCATTTCTCATGCGCCGCTCCTTGAAGACAGCCACAGTTGGCGCTAATCTGGCGCTTTCAACAAACAGATGATAGCGAATACGGCGATTAGCGGATTCAATCTTCAGGTTCGAAAGCTAAACGATTGCACCGTATATGGTGTCTACAGCCTTCCAGAATTCAGTCTTTTGCAAAACCATTTCAGTTTGCACCGCTATCGATTCTTGCCGATTGCAGCGTGAATCGGCTATTGATCCTTGTCGACTTCAGCGCTTCCTTGTGGACGCTCGTGGTCCATAGCCAGCCTGATGATGCCCAGATCGATAAGCGTTTCCAGATCCTTTTTCGTCCAGTTCTTTTTCACTTTTGGAGAGTGATATAAATCGGCGCGAATCAATTTGTCTCCGGCACTGGTTACTTGATAGTAGTATTCCTTCTCGTAGTAAGGAGCAACTTTCACTATCAATATCTGGCCTTTCTTAATCGGTTCCTTCGGTTCGTTCACGTCGCTTATCCATGAACTATGTGGAGAGAACTAGATTCCGTGCCAGTGCAACCTTGGTTTGGAGTGAGCTTTCCTCGGCAATTTGATATTGCTTTGCGTCACGCATGAGTTTCTCTACTGCATATTCTTTAGTGTAGCCGTAGCCACCAAGAACTTGCACAGCATCCGTCGTCACGCGCATCGCCACATCCTGCGCGTAAGCTTTTGCTGACAGCGCCTGGTATTGTGCGTTCTCTCCTTGATCGAGAAGAAACGCGGCTTGCCACGCCATCAATCTCGATGCTTCAATCTCGCGTGCCATATCGGCAAGCATGAAGGCGATGGCTTGATGTTGCGAGATCGCTCTGCCAAAAGTTTTTCGTTCTTTCGAATAAGCAATTGCTTGTTGCATGGCACTACGGGCGACACCAGTTGCTCCGGCCGCGATGAATGTGCAGATGTGCGGCCAAATTTTTGCTGTGATCAAATCGCCCTGGCCTTCGTTGCCGACGATGTGGTCAGCGGTCAAATGGACGTTGTTGAACTTCGTTCTGCGAGCCGTTCTGGCGCGGCGCCCTAATGCAAAACTCCTCTGTTCAAATTCCAAACCTTTTGTATCGGCCGGCACCACAAATATGGTTTTAGTTCCTTTGATCGGATCTTTTGCTTTGACTGCATACCATGACGCTTCACCGCCGTTAATCACTAAATTGTGATGTCCTTCGAGAATGTAATCCTCGTCTCGAATTCTCAGAGTTATGTCGCTGGCAGACGGATCGAAACTCGTGTAGCCGGCGACAAGAGGCTCGTCCAATAACGGCTTCAGATACGCTTCTTTCAAATCGCGATTGCCAAACATGATGACCGACAATTGAGCGATTGCAGAGGCTTCGACAACACCGCCGATGCCTGAACATCCGGCCGCTAATTCCTCGAGAATCAAGCAAGTTTCCAATGCTCCCAGTTCCAATCCGCCCATACGTTCAGGGATTTGAAAATTGGCGAGTCCGGTTTCCCATGCACTTTTGAAGATGTCACCAGGAAAATCTCCGCTGACATCAAACTCCGCCGCTTTCGGCTTGATTTCGCCTTCCGTGAATTCTCTTGCGACTTGTCTGAATTGCTCGCGCTCGTCAGTGAGTTTCAACTGCGGCATGGTGGCGCCCTCGTTCGTGTGCGGAAATATCGATAACTATAACTTCTCAAAGCCGACGAATGGAGCTTAGTCACCGAATAAAATTAGGATCTTTTCGAATCGCTTCGGCGATGAAAGCAAAGTTCGATTTAACTCGATTTATTGAGCCATCTGAGTATTTTATAAACCTTGTGATTGTCTTCAGCATCGCGCCCTTCATCATTGTGGAAAACGTCACGGACAAAGGCTTTGAACGGTTGAATATATCGACAAATTAGATATAGTTCATGCAATTTGAGACAAGCTTGGACACTTCCACTTGACCATCTTGCCGCCGGTAGTCATGATAACGTTTGGATTGGCGCATCCTTTCAGGCTGGGCGTTTCCAAGTGGTCGAGTGTGCATGATACTGCTGGTAGTGACACGAAAGATTGAGTATGCAAGTTCGAATAGCACCGTCAATTTTATCCGCTGATTTCTGCAGGCTGGGCGAAGATATCGCTCGAGCTGAAGCCGGGGGCGCAGACTGGATCCACGTCGACGTGATGGATGGTCATTTCGTGCCTAACATCACGATTGGAGTTCCTGTCGTCCGCAGTATCCGTGCCAACACAAAACTGCCTCTTGATGTTCATCTAATGATCGCCCGCCCGGACGATTACATTGACGCATTCGCGAAAGCCGGTGCTGACTACATTACGGTTCACGCCGAGGCTGCCACTCACCTTCACAGAACGCTTTCTCATATCAGAAGTATCGGCAAAAAAGCAGGAGTAGCGCTCAATCCCGGGACACCGGAATCAGTTTTAAAATACGTTCTGGCTGACATTGACCTCGTACTGGTAATGACAGTCAATCCCGGTTTCGGTGGGCAGAAATTCATCGAACATGTCGTGCCGAAAATCACGGCTATTCGAAAAATGTTTGATGATGCCGGACACAAAGATGTCTTGATTTCAGTTGATGGTGGTATCAATGACGATACCGCCGCCAGAGTCGTAAAAGCAGGCGCCGACGTACTGGTTGCTGGTAGCAGTGTCTATCAAGCTGAGTCCGTAGAAGGCGCAATCAAAGGTTTAAAAGAAGCGGCTAGCGGGACGGTGCGTTCCGGCGAGGCGGCCAAAGCGGTGAAGGCGAAAGCCGGTGCCCATAGCTCGGAGGACGGCTGCTGATCGGCCGCGAGCGAGCGCAAGAAAAGTTTTTCCAGAATTGAATCCAGAGATAAGGAGCCGGACTAAATGAAAGCAATTACCAGGATCAACAAACTAGCTTCACTAGTTGTGCTGATGACGGCGTTAAGCTGTACAGCCGGTCAAGCGAAAGAAAAAGATAATGACTTTATTTTCGAAACCAACAACATCGGTCGCGCTTCCGGCGTGATCAGGTCAGATCAGCTTTTGGAGCTGGGCATGGTCAACTCCAACGGATTGCGTCTGGAAGGCGAGCAAGCGATTCGTCTCGGCAACACCGACAGAGCGTGCCAGTTATTGCAACGTTCACTCGAGATGCAACCAGGCGACATGGACGGCCGCATTCTCTATGCCAGCGCCCTCGAGAAGAAGCTGATGAAGCAACCATCGAGAAAGCGTGACCCGAAACTTTTCAACTTTGTGGTTAAACAGTGGTACTACGTTCTGGCTAAATCAGAATTCCACGATCAAAAAGCTCAAGCTAAAAACCACCTCGAAAAACTGGTCGGCACATTGCCGAAGTGGCGCGAAAAGCCAGAGAAATACTTGGCTAAAGTGCTGATTCCGGAAGATGGTTCAGTCAAAGTAGAACTGGGCACCAAAGTTGTAGCGAAGCCAGCGGCGACTCAGTAGTTTGCCTCACACTGACTTCTTCAACTCATGAAGGTTGGCAGCCGAGCGATCAAAATCGCTTAGCGGTTTATTGACCTGAGTAATCAAGTTTCCGCAGACTACTTGAACTTCTTAATCGACCAGTTCACGATTGTTTTTGAAATTCGGAAGACACCGTATATGGTGCTGGCGGCGCCTATCAAAATCCAGGGCAAGCATGGATGCATATCAGTAATATGATGATGCATGTTCATAAACCAGGACTTGTATGCCATCTTTTCAGGCGTCCAGAAACTATCGGGGATGTTGGGCACCAGCCATTTGATCAGTTCCAATCCAAAACCCAAAACCATGTTCAGGATTCCGAAAACGAGCCAGGTCCAACCTGCTTTATTGTAAAAAAGCAGTGGCCAGAAACCGATTAAAAGGAAAGTGTCTGAAACCCAAACATAAGGGCTTTCCTTTTTCAGAATAAACGGCAGAACGAAACCAATAGTCCAGAGCACCATGGACAGTGCGCCAGCAATTTTTAAGGCTCGCGATTTTTCAGGCTTGCCGACTGTCTTGTCCGCTGACTTGGCGTTCGCTTTCTCGTTTGCTCTTCCATTGCTCGCGCCAGTCGCTGCGGCATTCTCCGCTTCGCCTTGTTGGTCCTGAAAAGAGTTTGCGTTATTGGAATCGGAGCTTGATTCCGGCATTGTAAACCTCTTCTATCGTTCCGATTATCCGTTTACCATCATCCGGGACATCCGACTTGTGCAGGTTCCTTACCGCAGTCTCTGCAAATCCAATCTTATCAAAGTTGCCGAGCCCTCTGATGCGAAACAGTCGATCGAGGACTTCGATTCGTTCTCCTGCTTGGGTTTGCAATTCCGAAAATGAAATAGGTTCCAGGCAACCCGTTTCTTTTAGATAGATGTTCAGCAGGCGATGAAACGTAGTCAGAGAGAAGCTATCCTCAATCTCACCGGCACGCATTGTCACCATCCGATCTTGCTCGCGCAAGCCATCGTTGATGATTTCAGCCGACTCACTGACGTCGGCGTCGAGAACGCAAATTATTGGAAGCACTGTCAGTTCTTTCAAATTCAAAAAGTATTTTACGACTTGCTTGGCGCCACCACAACTTTCAACATGCGCGCCCATTTGATTGAAATCCAAACCGAGTAGCTTTGCGAAGGTCGGCACTATAAGCGATTCTGTTTGACCTTCGACCAACAAAATGATTTTCGGAAGAAAACTGCCGGGCAATGCACTGCGATGTTTTTTCAGCAGTTGCCGCCAGGTTTCGAGAGCTTTTAAAAGTGTATCAGTATGAGGTGTCCCGTTCGATTCTGAAAATTGTTTTGCATCTTTGCGCAACAGTTCAATAAATTCCGAGATCAGTTGAACGCGTGGATCATCGCTTCCCTGCTCGATCTGCGCGATCTTTGTCCATGCGGGCGCGCTCAATAACGCGCTAGTCATCCATAGTTTTTCAGGTGAACTAAGCTCGAAATTCAATTTCGACACATTCGCGTCAATTGGCTCTGCCAGCCATTCTGGTTTAGTCCAGGTGTCGAATGCAATTCTGGAAAAGCGATTGAGATCTTCAAACGCCAGAACAAAATTGACCAGCCGACAAATCGCGGCGTTCTCGATGTTCGCCTGATCTCCGAAGATCGAAGTGAACAAGCGAACCTGTTGGCGCATCGGCATGGTTTCAAAATTCGCGCGTTTGTCTAAGTGTTTGCGCGCGGCTTTTCTGAGATTCTGTGACTTCGATGCCGGATCGTCGAAGGCGAGAATTTTTAAAAGAATCGACCACAATTCTGTCCGGCTGGCAATCCGAGGATTGGCGGAGTCGATCACGTTAGTGATTGCTGTGTTTTTTGAAAGTTCTTCTGGCAAGTGTTATTGAAATTTCTTCGTAGTAGTCAGGAATCAATTTCTTTGTGACCGTTTTAGCTGTATTGTAGAGCAACACAGGTCGTATCCGAGCGTTCCTCGGCAACTTGTAAATTTGAGCATGCATTGGAACTAAAATTCGCCCGTTATGGGCAGCTATTTTTTGTCCGGTGAAGACTGTCTGGACGGAGCTTGCCACACGTGGACACTTGTCAGGAAGCGGAAGCTGAAACGAAGAACTTTGATGACGTAATCATCAACGGATCGACATGGGCAGCCATATGGCATATGGCGTGGCCATTGCTTTTGCAAATGTCGAGCGTTTCGATTGCCAGTTTCTGTGACGTCTGGGTGGCTGGTCAATTGGGCTCTGACGTCCAAGCCGCGATTGGCATCTGCGGTCAAATCTGGTTTTTCATGATCCTTTTGACAGTCGCTCTGTCAGCCGGAACAACCGCGCTCGTCAGCCGCTACTGGGGTGCGCGCGATATGGACATGGCTATAAAAGCGGCTAAACAATCAATGCTGTTCGCCCTTGTGTTCGGAATCTTTTCTGCTGGATTGGGTCTGCTTCTGGCAAGACCACTAGTCAGCATGCTTGGCGCCACGCCTGCCGTTCAAGAACTGGGCTGGCAGTACATGCGCGTCGACCTGCTATCGCAATTTCCCTTCACGATTTGCTGGGTGGCGCACTCTATCTGGCGCGCCAAAGGCAATACGCGTGCGCCGATGATTAACTGGATGTTGATGACAGTCGTGATCTGCAGCCTCGACTTCATTCTCTGCATTCATCCTTTCCACATGGGCGTCGCCGGCATAGGCACTGCCGGGCTCGCTGCCGCGTGCTTAGGTGCCGGACTAAATTTTTATCAATTGCGATCGACTGAATTGGCTGATTGTGTCAGTCTCCCTAAACTGTTCAAAGATGGCATTCAAAAAGAATGGTTCATGAGGATTTTGAAGATCGGCATTCCCGCTTGCGTTATGGACCTTGCCTGGGTGGGCGGATCTTTCGCGTTGTTTCTAATATTCGCAAAGACTGTCAATCCAACAGCATGTCAGGCTTCATGGGCAGTCGGCTTCCGGCTGGAAGAAATTGTCAGCTGTTTGCCTTTATACGCTCTGGGGGCGGCTGTCGGACCGATCGTCGGTCAGAACTTGGGTGCAATGAAACCTGAGCGTGCAGAACGAGCCGGTTGGCAGGTGACCTGGTTGGGTCTGGGCTTCACATCGGTGATTGCTTTCGTTCTTTTCTTTGGTGCCGAATTCATCGCCAAGCTGATGAGCAGCGACCCGGTGGTGGTCGAGTATTCCAAGCAATATTTCCAGGTAGTCGGGATTTCGCAACCATTCGTCGCCCTCTGGATCATTCTATTTGGCGCCATGCAAGGCGCCGGCTATACTGCCTGGCCAATGTGGGCCGGTGTTATCGTGCTGACGCTTTTGCGCCTGCCCTTAGCCTGGGTGTTGACCGGTCGCGTCTACGATGGACCGATGGGCTGCTGGATCGGCATTGCCGCATCGTCCATGGTGCTTGGTGTGCTGGCGATCTGGCGGTTTAAAACAGGCGTCTGGAAACACGTCAAGGTCTGACCCCCCTTGACGGTTCAACATTAGATATCGGAATTTCTTTGAACTCTCGCATTTGATTCTCCGTCAAAGAGAGTACGGACTTTCACTTTGACTCAGGACACCATCGGTGTTCGCGGAGGATTTCGTCATGGCCAGCAAAACCAACAAAAAGAAAACACTGATCGATCAAATGGATTACAAACTGCCGAAACTGAGACTCTGTCTTGTGCGTGAGGGCACATCGTCGAGGCAAGCGACGATTGCGATTCGCACGCCGCGTGATGCTATCAAGTATCTGGAACCGCTATCCATGGCTTGTGAGGAGCATTTTGTTTCACTTCATTTAAACGCAAAACATGAAGTGATCGGTCTGCATGAAGTGTCGCATGGCACACTGTCAGCCAGTCTTGTTCATCCGCGTGAGGTATTCAAAGCGGCGCTCATGGCTAACAGTTATGCAATATTAGTTTGCCATAATCATCCATCCGGATCAGAGGTAAAGCCAAGCCTGGAGGACATGGATACCACTCGTCAACTGGTCGAGGCCGGCCGGTTCATAGGTGTAAATGTAATCGACCATTTGATAATCGGGCCCGGATCTCTAGATGACTGGTATAGTTTGAGAGAACGACATCCCGATTTGTGGGCGGTCGATCAAGAAGGTGCTTCAATGTAATTCATTCATTCGTATGTCCGCAGCGGAATGAATTTAGAGAGCAGAGAATGTTTGAAATTAAACGACGAAAATCTCATCAGGTCAAAGTAGGCGATAAGTTGATTGGAGGAGACGCACCAGTATTGGTGCAGTCGATGACCAACACGCCGACCGAGGATCCTGATCTAACAGCTCAACAAGTTCGTGAGTTGTTCGAAGCCGGCTCCGAAATTGTGCGCATCACAGTCAATACCAAAGATGCCGCGCGCGCCGTGCCGTACATCGAAGAAAAGCTCCAGAAGCAGGGATTGAACATTCCGATCGTCGGAGACTTTCACTACAACGGTCACTTGCTGTTGAAAGAATTTCCGGATTGCGCTCGGGCTCTGGCGAAGTACCGAATCAATCCAGGCAATGTCGGTCGTGGTGAAAAACATGATTTGAATTTTTCAAGCATGATCGAAGTTGCGCTCGAGTTTGGCAAACCAGTGCGCATCGGCGTCAACTGGGGCTCGCTCGATCAGGAACTGCTGGCGCGCATGATGGATGAAAATGCCACGTCGTCAAACCCGAAAGATGCTCACGCAGTTCTTATCGATGCCATCATAGAGAGTGCCATCGCATCTGCGAAAACCGCAGAACAATACGGCATGCCGTCCGATCGGATCATCATCTCCGCCAAAGTTTCAGAAGTGCCGGATTTGATTTCTGTTTACACAGAACTGGCCGCGCGATGCGAATACGCATTGCATCTTGGATTGACCGAAGCCGGCATGGGCATGAAAGGAATTTCTTATTCCACAGCGGCCCTTGCCATTTTGCTTTCGCGTGGCATCGGCGATACGATTCGAGTCAGCCTGACTCCCGAACCCGGCGCCGATCGCTGCGAAGAAGTTCGGGTCTGCCAGAGTATCTTGCAATCACTGGGAATGCGTTCCTTCACTCCGCAAGTAACCGCTTGCCCGGGTTGCGGTCGCACAACCAGCACCGTATTTCAAAGTCTTGCCAAAGAAATCGAAGAGCATCTACAAGCCAATCGACGCATCTGGGTGGAAAAATTCCCTGGTGTGGAAGATTTGAAAGTCGCAGTCATGGGCTGCATCGTCAATGGTCCCGGTGAGTCTAAGCACGCCGATATCGGCATATCGCTGCCCGGAACCGGCGAAGACCCAAGAGCCCCCGTCTACATCGATGGTGAACACGTGACCACACTGGAAGGTGCCGGTCTGGCGAAGGATTTTATCCTTCTTGTGGAACGATATGTAAAAGAGAAATTTGGTAAAGTGACGTCAGAAGTTTAGACCTGGTTGAAAGAGACTGTCGACCACCGGGTCATGCAGAAGCAGAATCGCAACGGACTCAATGCAAGACGAATCAAGGGCGTCAAGTAATTTGCCTCAGTCCGCGCTCGGCGAGTTCGAGCCTGGTTTTACTGCCTTCGATAATTATTTGATTTCCGGCAAACTCGGCGAAGGCGGAATGGGTATCGTCTATCAGGCGACCAACGTTTTGCTCAATCGAATCGAAGCTTTGAAAGTAATGCCGGTCGACGCATTCGGACCCAACGATGTTCTTCGCTTTCAAAACGAAGCCCGCATGATGAGCCGCCTGGAGCATGCCAACATCGCTCGTGTGTATGACTTCGGCATTGGCGAAGGTCAGCGTCCTTATCTGTCGATGGAATTCATTGAAGGCGACACGCTGCAAGAATCGATCGACAAAAGCGGACCACTTCCTCTCGACTTATTCTTCGAAGTGTTTATTCAAATTTGCCGCGGATTGGCTCACGCTCATGACAAAGGAGTGGTTCATCGCGATGTCAAAATGAGCAACATCATGCTTTCCGTCGATGAAACCCAGGCACTACGGGCGGTGCTGCTAGATTTCGGTGTGGCAAAAATGTCCAGCGATGATGGTTCCGGTCGGCTGACCAAAGCCGGCTCTATGATTGGCAGCCCGCTTTATATCAGCCCGGAACAGATTGCTGGCGACACCGCTACTCCGGCTTCGGATATGTACTCTTTAAGTTGCGTGATGTTTTGTGCCCTGACTGGAGAGCCGCCATTCAATGGAGATACTGTTTTCGAAACACTGTCGATGCATCGTGAAGCGGCAGTGCCGATTGCGGATCTCGAAGACGTGGAAGGCATGTTTCCTGCTCTGCGCGATCTTATAGTGAAGGGGCTCTCCAAGTCGCCGGACGCGCGTCAACAATCAATGAAGGAAGTGACCGGCAAATTGATCGAATGCGCCGCTCAACTTCCTGACACCGAGGATGGTGCCGACGGCGGCGGTGGATTGACGACGTCAACGAATCTAGATCCAGACAATCTGTTCGGTGTGCCTTCTGAAGTAATCTCGGATAGTGCTTCGCAAATTCTTTCTCAGACTGCGACGAAGCAGTTGTCGAAGACTGGTGCTCCTTTTCAGTCGAAGACATTCTTGTATGTTTGTTTAGCTTGTTTTTTTGCCATGGGTATTGCATTCGGAGCTATTGTAATTCACGATGCAAGGACGACAGGCAGCAAACCGGTGCCAAAAGCCGAATTGGTTCCGGACAGCGTTGAGGACGAGCTCAATCAAAATAAAGCTCAATTGCGCAAAATTCCCGCAATGAAACAACTTGAAACTAATACCGAAAATTTCTTAGACGATCATTTTGGTCGCGGCGGCGGCGTTGACAAAATATTTACTAATCAGTGAATACACGATGCCGATAACGCGAGATTCAAACTTCATCCAAGTAATTCCGATCTTTATTTTGCTGCGAAGAACTATCAAGAGTGTATCAACGAATGCACAAAGAGGGGACTGGTCAAACCGCCGGACAGGGTCATGGCCAATGCGAATATTGGACTCTATGACGTCAATCTTCAGCTTCTGAAGTTCGACGAATTGCCTGCCCTTGAGATGGAAATTTTAAAATATTGTCCCGACGGTCCTGTCGCGCGGAACGCGTTTGACGTTTTTAACAAGGCCGCGCAAATTTTTACCAAGCGCAAAAAATATCTCGAGGCAAACGGAGCCCTCGAAGCGGCCACGATTGTTCTAGCAAAATCCGATAGCTCGGTTTCGCTAACTACAGTCAGCATCGAATTGATGATTGGCACCACTTACCTTGCCAATCAAGAATTTGCTAAAGCAAAAATTTGGTTGGAAAAAGCGCGTGCGCATTGCGCGAAAGTGGCCCCAACTCATGAGTATCATATCGCGTCGATAATTCGATACGGAGCCGCTTGCCGCAGTTTGGGAGACAACAAAACAGCGATTTTGAAATATCGCGAGGCCGAGAAAGTCGCGTACAAGACGGACAAAACTGTGCGAGCCGTGTACCTGAGCCATCTTTATTTCAATTGGGCAATTTCATATTGGCGAATGGGAAATTTCGGGGAAGCCGAAAAGAAATTTAAAAAAGCCCTCGGCACCGGCGCCGTTGAAACGTACCCGCAATTAAACGCTGCACTGGCGAAGATGCGGGCGGATCCTCGATACACCGCGGGCACTCATCATAAGGTGGCGCGCTAATGACGTATTTCGAATCTGATGACGACCCGAAGTTCGCTCCTGGAGCGGTAGTTTTCAACTCGTTTACAGTTGTGTCCAGTATCGGATTTGGTGGCATGGGTTCGGTTTACAAAGTCCATCACAATATTTTGGATGTCGACCTGGCTCTAAAAGTCCTCAACAAATCAACCGCTTCCAGCAACGAAATCATGCGATTTCAAAATGAAGCGCACACGTTGAGCAAGCTCTCTCACACCAATGTCGCGCGTGTGTACGACTTCGGTTTGGAAGACGGCACGCCTTATTTGTCCATGGATTTTATCGAGGGATGCACGCTCGAAAACTACCTCGAAGAGCACGGACAATTGTCGCTTTCCGAGTTTGTCGTTATATTCGCGCAGATATGTTCTGGTTTAGCCCACGCTCACAGCCGCGGAATTGTTCACCGAGATTTGAAACCGGGAAACATCATTCTTTCAGAAAATGACAAAGGAAATATTCGTGCGGTGATCGTGGACTTCGGTGTGGCGACGTTGCAGCAAGAACTGAAGGTAGGCTTCAAGACTCAGGCTGGAGCATTCGTCGGCAGCCCTTTGTACTCCAGTCCGGAACAGATCATAGGACTAACAGTAACGCCCGCAGCTGATATGTATGCTCTTGGATGCATGATGTTTCACGCCTTGACCGGACGACCTCCATTTCGTGGAAACTCGGTACTGGAGACGCTTACCATGCACCGAGAGAAGCAACCTTTGCTGGAGAATATTGACGAGGAAGTTCCAGCCACGGTCAGAAAAATGGTTTTGAATCTGCTGCAAAAAGAACCTGGCGATCGAGAATGGACCGCCAGTAAACTCGAAGCCGCGCTGGATAGTGGGCGCCTGGTAGGCGTTGAAGGCGGAATCGCGGTAACCATTCCGCCCAGGCTGAGACGCATCGAAAGCAACGAAGCAACCGCCGCGCGGATTTCGTTGGAATACAAAACGCCTGGCAAAGGTGCGCGTTTTCGCATTACCAAAAAGGAGGCACTGATCGCCGTTAGCATCCTTGCGCTTGTTTTTGTCGCGTTTCAGTCGTACTCTGTAATTGTAAAAATGCAAGCAGAAAGTGCCACCGCAGCCAGTGGCAACGCATTTTCCCACGCATTCGTTAAAGACAATAAACTGCCTCCAACGTTGTATCACATACCAGATGGATCCGGAGGATTAACCGAGGATGAGGAAGGCGCGTCCTCGCCGGAATCGACCAAGCTTTCCAGCGATTATGCAGCGGCAATGAATCTGTTGACGAAACGAAAATTTGCGGAAGCTTCGTCGGCTTTCACTGTTTGTCTTGAAGAAGTCGGAACCACAAAAATCGTTGGGAACGTAAAGCGTAAAGAGATTCTTAGCGGTTTAGCGATCTGCGCATTGTTGCAGCAGAACAGCAAAGAATTCGAACGGACATTTAAGTTGTTGCTGGACGACGGTCCCAGGTCGCAGAGAGCGGAACGTATAAAGGATCTGGCATTCAAAAGTACAGCCGCGATTATAAATACAGTCAATAGAGATTTAGCTCTGAAGAACTTAGAGATGTTCCTCGCGCACAAAGAAAGCGCTGATTGTCCCGTGGCTCGAGCCAGTATCCTCGGACATATGGGAATGATCTACGATGCAAAACTGAAACCAAAAGTGTCTCGTCAACTGTATTATGATGCGCTGAAAATTTTCAAAGAAAATGATTCAGTTGAAACCAGCGAATACATGATCAACCTGACCAGGTGCGGTTGCGTCGAATGGCACCTTGGAGAGTGGGCAAAAAGCAAAGCTCTCTTTGAAGAGGTTAGCCGTTTAATTCCAGAAAATACCGATTGGGATGTTATCGATCACAATCAACGATATTGCCTGTGGGTTACCCACCATTTCCTTGCCGCTATCGATCTAAGAGTCAAGAATTTTGTCGGGGCGCAAAAACACGCACTAACGGCTCTGAGAGCGGCAAAGCTTCGCTATGCAAAAGATTTGGATTCTGTTGATTTGAAACAAACGACTGAATTGCTAGAAGTGATTTATGACCAGGCTAAAGCCAATGGGGTACAGCTGACTCATCCATCCGACCCGTCGATGAAAGTATTGTCTGGCGATGAAGTTGAAGACGCCGCCGCCAAAAACGATTGGGATACGAAGTGACAACTGCTGGAACGCGATCGAAACTGACGGACTAAAATCCGAACTGAGAACAGGCTTAGTTAGTGCTTGTGCCTGGTTTAGTTGTTGTTGAGCGCTTTCACTTCGGCTGTGAGCTTTGGAATTACTTCCATGAGATCGCCGACGACACCGTAAGTTGCGTGCTTGAAGATCGGAGCTTCAGGATCTTTGTTGATCGCGACTATGATCTTCGAGGAGGACATACCAGCGAGATGCTGGATGGCGCCAGAGATTCCGCAGGCGATGTACAACTGCGGGCTTACCACTTTACCGGTTTGTCCGACTTGATGTTGGTGATCGATCCAACCTGCGTCGACTACTGCGCGTGATGCAGCAAGTGCAGCTCCGAGCACGTCGCAAAGATCTTGCAGTACGCCCCAGTTCTCGGGACCTTTGATTCCGCGTCCGCCGGCGACAACAATTGAAGCTTCACTCAATTCAACTTTTTGTCCTTCCGCTTTGTGTGTTTCCACAACTTTGGCGCGAATGTTTTCCGGCTTCACTGCCAGTTCTTCGATTTCCGGTTTAAAAGCAGCGTCTTCTTCTGCGATTGGAAAAACGTTTGGTCTGACCGTGATGAATGCCAGAGGGCTGTTGATTTCATACTGTCCGAAGCACTTGCCAGAGTACATTGGACGGACCGGACCGAGCTTGTCTCCGTCGACGACGAAACTCATTACGTCGGAAATTACCGGTGCATCGCAACGAGCTGCAGCGCGTGGAAGGAAATCTTTTGCCATTGAAGTTTGTGCTGCAAAGACAAATTTCGGACTTACTTTTTGAACTGCTTCAGCAAGTGCTGCTGTATACGCTTCGGCAGAGTAGGCACCGAACTCAGGTCCATCGACCAAAATAATTTTGGACGGTTTGTATTTACCGACTTGATCTGCAAGTGCCTTGATGTTTTCACCAATGATCACTGCGGAGACTTTGCCGCCGGAAAGTGCTTCATGTTTTTGCGCTTCGCAAAGCGCTTCGAGACTGGCTTTACGGATTTGACCGTTGCGCTGTTCGATAAAAACCAGAATTCCTTGACTCATTTTTCAACTCCTGAAATTTTAAAACCGATTGGGTGTCTGTTTAGAGAACGTGAGCTTCGCTTCTCAGCAAGCCGACTAACGTCTTGACCTGCTGGTCTACGTCGCCGTCGAGACGGCGTCCTTGCTCTCTCACAGGAGGCATGGTCATGAGTTTGATTGTTACTTTGCGATTGTCGCCGCCAACCTGTCCTTTGATGCCGAGTGCTTCGGCATTCTTCACGGCGATTTCTTTTCTGCGTGCAGCCATCACACCTTTAATGGAAGGATAGCGAGGTTCATTAAGACCTTTTTGAGCGCTGAGAACGGCTGGCAGAGTGCCTTCAACAAATTCATGCGCGCCTTCGATTTCTCTTTCGGCTTTAAATTTAGTGCCATCTACTTCGAGTTTGATGATGTTGGTGACATGAGGAAGGTCGAGCAATTCGGCAAGAATCGACGGCACTTGACCGTTGTCTCCGCCTACACCTTGCTGTCCGCACAAGATCAAATCGTAGCCACCATCTTTGATGGCAGCAGCGAGAACTTTAGCCGTGCTGAGTGGATCGAGCCAGGTCAGATCAGGATCATCAACGTGTACCGCACTGTCGATGCCGCGTGCGAGGCTGTCTCTCAACACATCGGTGACTTCTTTGCTGCCGACCGAGATGACAGTCGTTTCGCCGCCATTCTTTTCCTTGAGCTTGAGCGCCTCTTCAATGGCGAACTCGTCAAAAGGACTGGTAATAAAACGAACACCAGTCAATTCGATGTTGTTCTTGTCAGCTCCAATGGCGATCTTTGCTTCTGTATCCGGGACGGATTTCACACATACTGCGATCTTCAAAGCCTGTTTCCTCCGGCGTTTAACACCCGTTCGAACCTCGCGCGTCTTTTGACTACGCGTTTGAATCACATTGTAAGAGCAGTTGTGAGAAGTCCCGGTTTTTTACCAGATTCTTTAATTCCTGGGTGAACGAACGTGTCCAAACTTGTGTTATTACGTTCCAGTCTTAGCCGTGTCTCATCTGGCATTCGGCGAGATCATCTTTAGCCGCTGTTAATTTCCGCCGTGAAGGTTTCAAACCGATGTTTGCACACGCCTTCGCGATGTTCGAAACTTCCAAGCCGGGCTTTGACGTTATGAACTGCGTATTGCTGTCAGGAAACTGCGTGTTGTTCTCAGGCACTGCGTCTGCCAGGTTCGAATTGCCCGGCCACGTCAGGAAATGTTCCTGGAATGCACTTTCACTGAAAAGAGGCCTGGCGCGATCGATTCTGTTTCTATCTCGACGTTCAAAAACTTTTGAATGACGGCGATGTTGGTTGTCGTGTGCGCTGATAAAACGGAGGTGAGAAAGGAGCCTTCACCTGCCAGCGCCATCGGCAGAAGAAGTTGATCGCAGAGGTGTTCGCCGACAGCGGCCTGGCTGGCCAGGTAATGATTGGCTTCCACAGCCGCTGTATGCGCCACTTGCTCTGCTTTTACTCCGCGCTCGCCTATCGCGGTCACGGTTTCGGTCAAAGCGTCACTGACGATTTCTACGGTGACCACGTTTCCTGCCGATCTTCCTTCTTCGACAACCAGAACGTTTTTCTCATTCAGTTGAGAGAGTTCGCTTTCCAACACACGCAGCTCGCGATTGCCGATCTCGTCAGGCAGCTTCACGACAAGGGCTCGAGCGTTGACGGCTTTGATGGCGCCCTTCTCTTTCAAATGAAGTGGAATCAATTTTCCCGTCGGTTGAATGTCGAATTTTAAGGATCCGCCGCCTTGTGGATAAAATCCGTACGAGTTTAAATTCGCCCGCACGGTTACATCCATGCGTTCCAAGAGCGGAAGAAAAGTGTTCTTGATAAACTCGAACGGCGGCGCCATCGGGTTGTGCGTGCCGCCTTCCAGTGTAATTGAACTCGGTTCTTTCGCGAGCATCAATGGCGGAAGAATGGTTTGAAAAACCAGCATGGTGCTACCGGCGGTGCCGATGTCGAATCGATAGTTGCCCGCTTTAATCGTGGTCGGATCAAATGTGAATGCCGACGATCCGAGTTTCACGCCGGAAGTTTTCGCCGCAGATATTTCGGCTGCGGCGTTAACCGCGGTCAGGTGCTGGTTTAAAAGCCCTGGCTTTTTTCGATTTGCGCGGATCTGATAGATTTGAAACGGCTTGCCGGTGATGATTGAAAGCGCAAGCGACGAGCGCACAATCTGTCCGCCACCTTCACCAATACTGCCGTCGATTTCAATCATGGGAATTAGACACGCGAATTAAATCGCGCCGTCTGGATCCAGGTGGTGCGGAGTGGACAATCCTTCTTCTTCAGGTCCGGCTGCGGCTGGTAGCGGAGCGGCATCATCAGCGGCATTCTGTTGGCGGCTTGGATGCGACATCAACCCGTTGGGTGTGAGATAGCATTTCTCTTCTTCACACCAAACGATCTGCTCGACTAGTTCATCAGGATCGTCGACAACTGTAATTAGGTCAAGTTCTTCTTGCGTAAAGAAACCACGCTTCATCGGATAGGCTTTTAGCCATTCGAGCATCGGATTCCAGAACGTCGAGTCGACTAGAAACAACGGAAAGCGTTTAATCCGCGCCGTTTGAATCAGGGTCAGCGCTTCGAAAAGCTCATCGAGGCTGCCATAGCCGCCTGGCAAAATAATGAAGGCGCAGGCATATTTAACGAACATCAACTTTCTGACGAAGAAATAGCGGAAGTCGACGCCGACAGTTTGATATGGGTTTGGTGCTTGTTCACGCGGCAGTTGAATATTCAATCCGACTGACGTGCCACCAGCGGCGATGGCGCCTTTGTTGCCACCTTCCATGACACCAGGTCCGCCTCCGGTAATTACCGCAAATCCGCGTTCCGCCAGTTTTCTAGCGATCGTTTCAGCCAGCAAGTATTCCGGGTCCGACGGCTTGCAGCGCGCCGTTCCGAACATTGAAACTGCCGGTCCGATCTTGGAGAGTTCTTCGAATCCTTCCACCAGTTCGGCCATCATTCGAAAAATCCGCCAGGTATCTTTGACGGTCATGTCATCAAGCACATATCCGGAATCGGGCATTGTATCCTCTCTCAAAATGTATACTTCATTTTATCTGTTAACTGGCCAGGAATAGTTCAATCGCGTACTTGTCGTGCAAATATCCAGTCTTCACTAGTTGCTCGTAGTGCGCCAGCTGGTGCCGCTTTCGAATGAGATATTCGGAGCTGTGATTCTTGATTTTCTTCATATCCCGGTCGATCAAAAACGGTTTGATATTCATGTCCGCTGATACTTTTCTGAGCAATTCAGGATAAGGCAATTCTCGTTTTTGAACGCCTGGTCCCCACGGCAATTTAGCAGTCGCCTGATCGCATGCGCACTTTAGTTCTATCCATTTTTGGAGAAACGTTTGCATGGTCGCGAGTACTTTGATTGCTGGTTCACGTGACAAAAGTTCCGCCGCACTATCCAGCGCTTTGGCGGCCCGTCCTTCGAGCCAGTGATCGAGGAGCGTAAAAATGTGCGAATGGTGAGGGCTGAGTTCTTCAACAACGGCATAAGTGATATGCGTTTTTGGCAGAATATAAACGGCCGCTTTTTCCAATTCTTGGTGGATTTGTCGCAAATTGGCTTCGGTGCCGTCAAGCAGATAAGTAACGGCGTCATCATCTATGGTGGCACCAAGAAACTTTGCTTCCTTGCGAATCCAGGTTTCGTACTTGGGACTGCCGGAACCTACGTAAAATTTCTCTTTTGTGAAAGGCAGCATCTCTGCGTGTTTTGCCACAACTTTCGAAAGCTTCAAATTGACATCGAAGTTGAACGGGCAGGCGAAGATCAAATAAGTATTCGGCGCGACTGACTCCAATGAACTGTCTAAACCGTCCAATTGTTTCTGCGTGGCACCACCGGCGTCTTTGTCTTTGCCTTTGCCGGCAGAACTGCGGGTAAAGAAACCGCACTTGTCGAAAACTATGACTTTGTTGCCCGGTCCAAACGGTACGGAGAGCGCGTTGTCGAGCACATCGGTGACTGAAGGACTTTCGATGCGCAGATAATTGAAAGACGCCCAGGCTGGATCTAAAAGCGAGTCTTTCAGTTTCGCGAGCTTGCGATAAAGCTCGAAATCCTCATCTCCGGCTAGTACCATCACTGGTGACACTGTTAATCTCCCCTGCCGACTTTATGTGCAACCGGTTTTAAACGCTTGCCGGTGACGATGAAGTAAACCCGCTTGCAGATTGATGCGCAGGCGTCTCCCATGCGCTCCAGAAATCTGGTGCAGAATAAAAACTGCGCCCGCATTTGTGCCTGCTGAGTGTCTTGCCCACCAAGATCGGATAGCAGCCGTTTCGAAAGCACATCATGAAGATAGTCAACAGTGCTGTCTTGAGAGACTACTGCCAGAGCTTTGTCTTCCGAGTCGGTGAGAAAAACAAGAAGCGTTTCTTGAATCATCCGCACCACTGCCTGCGAAAGTTCGATCAATTCTTCCGGTACGTCGATCTCTTCTTCGCGCGCCCAGTCCGCCACTTTCGCCACGCGAATAGCATGATCGGCCATACGTTCTAATTTTGTCGCGATCAAAATTGTGCTGACTAAACTGCGAACATTTTTTTCATTCATCGGGTCGCGTTCAACGAGCAGCTCCAAACAGCGTTCTTCAATCTCCATGCACTGACGATTGATTTCGACTTCGCCTGCTTCGACACGCGCAAAGCTGGCCGACGGATCCTTCTTGAGCATTTTGGTCAGCTCCATGACGGTCGCTTCAACGGCTCTCCCCATGGCCAGAACGTCCTCTTTCAATAAGGTTAGTTCTTCAGCTTTCACGATTTCGTCCCCTTTGCCTGTCGCTTAGTGCGTCATTTCTTTTGCGTCGTGTCCTGGTCCTAGCGCCGTTTGTACGTTCTGTCTACTACGTTTTCAGATTGTTTACTGAGTGAGTTTTTCAGTTGTTACTCAGTGCGTGTTTTCAATTTGTCCGCTCAATGCGTTTTTCCGTGTTCTTGTCCGTGATCTTTTGCAACTTCTTGCTCTTTGCGTTCCACCGAATTCAAGCGATAACCCGATCGATGCACAGTCTCCAGAAGAGTCGGATTCTTCGGATCGTCTTCCAGTTTTTGCCGCAGCCATCGCATGTGGACAGCGACCGTTTTCACATCGCCCTGATAATCGGCGCCCCAAACTTTGTTCAGCAAAACATCAGTGCTCAAAGTTTTGTCCGCATTCGACATCAAAACTTTCAATAACGCAAATTCCTTTGGTGACAGATCAACTGGCTGTCCTCTGAAAGTCACTCGCCGAGCGCCTTCGTCGAGAAGCAATTGTCCGATTGTAATTTTGCTGTCTGAGGAAACTTCTTTGTCTTTTTTCGTTCTGCGCAAAAGCGCTTGAATGCGAGCCATAAATTCGATGGTGCTAAAAGGTTTAGCTAAATAATCATCAGCGCCGGAAGACAAACCATGGGCGATATCATGGGGACTCGATCGCCCCGTCAACATCAGCACCGGCACTTCACAGGCGCGCTCGCGAATCAGCTTCACGACTTCGGGTCCAGTCACGTCAGGCAGCATCCAGTCGAGAACGATCAAACACGGATCGGCATCGTCGAGCCCTGAGAGCGCTTCCATTCCGCGGCTGAAAGATACCGATTCGAATCCGTGACGCTTCAAGTTGTACGCCAGAGTCTCGATGATGGTGGCGTCATCGTCGACTAGCATAATTTTTTTCTGGTTCGTGCTGCTCGTCATATATCTATCCGCTATCTTTTGCGCATTTCCTACCTCACGGCAGGATTAGGAATCCACCGGGAATCTGAAATGGAAAATCGAGCCATTCGGTTCGTTTGTTTGAACGGTTATCTTAGCACCGTGGAGATCGGCTATGTGCTTCACGATTGACAGTCCAAGCCCGGTAGACCCGGGCGCCCTTGTTCGATCGACTCGATAAAAACGTTTGAAGATTTTTGGAATTTCACTCTGCGCGATGCCGATGCCTGTATCCGAAACCGAGAAGCAACCAGGGTCAGGTCCGGAACGAATCACCACCTTGCCGTCGGCAGGCGTGTATTTGACGGCGTTTTCGACGAGGTTGAGCATGACCTGGTTGAGCTGATCGGGATTGGCGTTGACCGTGAAGCCAGGCGAAATTTCTGTAATCACGACTGTATTTTTCTTTGCTGCAATTTTGCTCACGCTTTCGCTGGCGTACCGAGCCGAATCGGCAAGCAATGTCGGTTTCTTCTTGACGTTATCGCGATTGCCGCCAACTTCCTCAATCGAAATCAAGTCAGCGACAAGTGCCTCGAGCCGCTCTACTTCGTGTTTGGCGCGCTCCAACATTCGCAGCGCGGTGACGGTGTCTTCATGTGCGCCGTCAAGCAGGGTCTCGACAAGAAGTTTGATATTGGCAATTGGTAATCTTAATTCATGTGAGACTTCTGCAATCCAGTCGGAATCGCGTACCAATTCGCGCGTCGGCGTTTCCGCCGCACCCGACGTTGGCGCATAGTCGGCATGACCGGCAGTTTTGTTCGAATCAGTCTTGTTTACTTCAGAACCACGCGCAGAACCATCGCTGCCAGTCTCGCGCGCAGAATCTCCTGGCGAGCCTGGTGAGCCATCTTGAGTGGAACTCACTTTTGTGTCCTGGTTCACTTCAATCCCACTCGTCTTGGACGTGAAGGGGCGCATACCGGTTTAATCGCGGATTGTACTATAAGTGACGTCTACATATGTAGAGAGAACCACTTCAGGTCTCTTAAGGATAAGGCGCGAAAAATCCGCGCATCCGTTCAACTAGGCTACAATCCTGGCCGAGTGGAGCGAACTCAAGCCGTCAGCAACTTTTTATGAGGATTCCATGGGACCTGTAACACTACTGATTCTGGATGGTTGGGGCGTTACGCGTGAAAAGCGGGGTAACGCGATTGCTTTGACCAAGACACCAAATTACAACTATCTACTTGAAAACTTTCCCAATTCGCTGCTCGATGCTTCCGGTGAAGCGGTCGGTTTGCCACCCGGTTTGATGGGCAACTCCGAAGTCGGACATTTGACTATCGGCTCGGGTCGAACCGTAACTCAAAAATTGACGCTAATCTCGAATACGATTCGTGACGGTTCATTCTTTCGCAACCCCGCAATTTCTCTGGCAATTCAAAACGTCAAGAATTCCGGTGGCACATTACATATTCTCGGTTTGGTAAGCGATGGTTGCGTGCACTCCAGTCCCGATCACGTTGATGGATTGATCGAACTTGTCAAACGCGAAGGCATCACTAAATTTGTCGTACATCCGATTCTTGACGGACGCGATACTCCGCCGCAATCGGCAAGACGCTTTATGCGCTTGTTGGAAGAAAAGTTGGTTGGTGTCGGTGAGATCGGCGTGGTGTGCGGACGCTACTACGCGATGGATCGAGACAATCGTTGGGAGCGGATTGAAAAATATTGGCGCGCCATTATTCTCGGCGAGGGCAACGCGGCTAAATCGGCAGTGGAAGCGGTTGATAATGCGTACTTGTTAAATCAAAACGATGAATTCGTTCAACCCGTCATCGTCAATGATCGACGCATCATAGATGGTGACAGTGTAATTTGTTTCAACTTCCGTCCGGATCGCGTCCGACAAATCAGTCGTGCACTGACGCAAAAGGAATTTTCATTTTTCGCCAGACCACTCGTGCCGAATATATCCTATGTATGTTTGACCGAGTACGATGTCAGTTTAAATCTCCCGGTTGCATTCGATAATACGGCGCTGCCATTGCAGGATGTCGTCAATACACTGCCGGAACTCTTGTCGTGCCACCATCTTGGCCAATTTCACACAGCTGAAACAGAAAAATATGCGCACGTCACTTATTTTTTAAATGGTGGTCGTGAAGAACAGCTATCCGGTGAAGAGCGTCGCATGGTGCCATCACTGAAGGTGGCAACTTATGATTTGGCTCCGCAAATGCAAACTGCTGAAGTTTGTGATGGAGCGGTTAAAGCGATTAAGTCCGGACAATATCCTTTTATCGTGCTCAATTTTGCCAGCCCGGATATGGTTGGTCACACAGGTGTTATCGACGCTGCAGTCGAAGCTGTGAAATCAGTTGATGACGCCTTTGGTCATTTGTTGCAAGCAACCAGCGAGTGTCATGGCACGCTTCTAATCACAGCCGATCACGGCAATGTCGAGCAGATGATCGACTTAGGAACCGGCGAACCTCACACTGCACACACAACAAATCCGGTACCGTTTATAGTGGCAAGCTTCCAACAAAACGATCACGTCGGATTGCGGACCGGTTCAAGACTGGCTGATGGTGGGCTTGCTGACGTTGCGCCAACAATTGTGCAAATTTTGGGATTGGAAAAACCAATCGAGATGAGTGGAACCTCATTAATCAAAAACTAGAACGATATTAATTCGCTCTCTTGTTTGAAACGCTGATAATCGGTCCTGGCAGGATATTGTTCTGCGCGCTGGGCGCCAGTTTTATCAGCGATGCGAGTGATAATTCGTATCATATGGTTTGCTTCACGTGGATAATGAATGTATAATTGCGGCCGTTTCTTGCTGGCAAAATTCATTATTTTTTGCCTCTGGGTAACAACAAGAGCTGTCGAAGAATCATTATTATTTTGTCCAAGAAGGAGACGGTCAATCCATGACTATTAAGAACAAGACTCTAGCTTTAGCACTTGCCAGCTGCGCACTCGTTGCCGGCTTAGCGGCATGTGGCGGCGGTGGTGGCACCGAATCATCATCCACTACGACCACAACAACAACACCGGCAGATGCATCTGCTACTACCGGTGGTGATGCAGCAACAACAACGACCACAACTGAAACAACAACCACAACCGATGCAACCGAAACCGATAAGCCAGCAGAAGGCGATAAGCCAGCTGAAGGTACCGATCCTGCCGAAGGCGGAGAATAAGAGCGGACCTCGCTCTTGGTTGGTCGGGTTTAACCCGATAAAATCACGATAATTGGTAGTCGCTTTTCGGGTTTAGCCCGGGAAGCGACTGTCTTTTAAGTGAGGAACATTGCATCTGGCTTTAAGTCTCTTTGAGCAATGCATTGGTTTTGTTACTCTCGAATATAAAATGGATTTTGTTCGATATCGTTTTTGATGCGTTTCGCAATCAACGATCGGTTCGACAAGGTTAATAAGGATTTCAATATGAAGTTAAATCAAAACAGATCGCGGTGCTTACTGCGGTCGAATATTACGACGGCTTTGTTTGCTATCGCATTTGGTGCCTGTGCATCACTGGCGTCTGTCGATGCTGCTGACGCGCAAGGCGCTGCCGCACCGGATGCCGCAGAGCAACCGACGATCAACTTGCCGGATCCTGTAAAAAGAATGCTCGGTGGTCAAGCTGCACCACAAGGTCAGGCTCCAGTGGTGGTGCCACCGATCACTTTTGTCGATGTGAATAGCGGTCGATTCGGAAAGTTGGAAATCGATCTCGAGGCTGCGCAATTTCTCGATGGATCCGCGGATCATCTTCATTTGATCGCGCGCGATCTGGATGTGCGCGAAGGCGTTTTAAAATCATTGGATTTAAACGTAACCGGTGGCCACTTGCGCGATTTCATCGTCGATCATTTCACGCTGACGACTCAGGGATCGATGCGTTTTGATTCCGGAGTTTTGATCAATCAAAAAGTTTTGCAGTTTGTAGAACCAACAGTCGCTGATGTCACAGCTGATATCTCGCAAGAGAGTTTGAACAAATTCATCAACGCACCTTCGACGATCGATCGTCTGTCTGCGCAAGTTGGAAAAAGAGCCGGTGCGCTCGCCGGTTTGTTCGGCGGCAAGGCGCCTGGTTTGACAGTCTCCAATGGTCAATTGGTTTTGGCCAAAGGCAATCATGTCAATTTGAAATTTGACGCTAAGGTTGGAATCGGTGAAATGGGAGTGCCTATGCCGATCGAAGTTGACAGCGTTCTTGCGCTTAAGGATGGTTGGGTTCACGTCACCGATAGTAAATTGTTGACTTCCGGTCAAGAAATCTCGCCGGCGATCTCTCAATGGCTTGTTAAGAAGATCAATGAGCTCTCTCAATTCGGTGCTTTGTCCGACGATATTCACTTTCGTTTTACCGAACTTAAGATGAAGCCGGGCAAGGGATTCTTCTTGAAAGGAACAGCTGAAGTCAATCGCCTGAGATTTGGCACGAAATAAACTGATAGCCTTGGCCAACAGAGTGTATACATTGTCTGAAACTTCGCACTGGCTCGTTTGATTGCGGATATACTGATGCCTGGCTTGAAACTAGAAAGCGAGACCTGATGTACAAGCGCCGTGACAATAGACAATGGGATCAGCTGAGACCAATTAAGTTCACGAGAAATTTTACGAAGAATGCGGATGGATCGGTTCTTGTAGAGTTCGGCGACACCAAAGTTTTTACCACTGCAAAAATTGAAGAGCGCGTGCCCGCATTTTTGATGGGCAAGGGCGAAGGCTGGATCACGGCGGAATATTCGTTGTTGCCAGGCTCCACTCATGTGCGCTCGCAACGTGAAGTCACTCGTGGTCAGCCATCCGGGCGGACCAACGAAATCCAGAGATTGATCGGACGATGCTTCCGGGCTGTGGTTGACAGAAGGCAGCTGGGCGAAAGAACGATCACGATTGATTGTGACGTAATCCAGGCCGATGGCGGCACACGCGTAGCCAGTATTTGCGGCGGTTTCCTCGCGCTATATGACGCGATGTTGAAACTGCAGAAGCAAGGCATCTGGGATGAACTGCCTATAAGCGAGCACATGGCGGCAGTCAGCGTGGCGAGCGTCAAAGGTCAATTGCTCCTGGATCCTAACTATAGCGAAGACTCGCAAGCTGACATGGACAGCAATATCGTGCTGACCGAGTCAGGAAAGATTCTGGAATTGCAGATGACAGCTGAAACGGTTCCTTACAGCGCAGCGAAAGTTCAAGAGCTTCTCGACGTTGCCGGAAAAGGTATTCAGGAAATAATTTCAAAGCAGTATGAAGTGACTCATACCTATTGAGACAGTACTGGCCTGAGGCGTGTAAAGCCAAGCATAAATTTATCTTGAAACCTGCTGACAACGACCAATATCGCATTACACTAGTGGTCAAGAGAGCTAGTCCATGGTCTTCCACTTGAGCAAAACAGATAAATCAGCGCGTAACCCAATAAGCGAGACTTTCAGAGATGTGACGGTCGCGAAGCTAGTCGTGTCGACATGGAAAGTGTTTCGTCGCATCACTGCGTTGCAGGGCTGGAAAGAAGCGGTTCGAGTATTTCCGGTTGTCTGGATTATCATCAAAGCGGTTCGTGGTTTCTCGAAGTTTCACGCCCAGGAATTCGAACGCATGCGCGCATCGCGCGTCAATGGCGACGACACTGAAGAACGGGCCCTGACCGCAGCTGAATTCGAAGAGTATCGCGTGCTTGGCGCCTGGCTTTGCGAGAAATTGCACGAACTGGGACCGACGTTCATTAAGATCGGTCAAACCATGTCGACCAGAGCCGACCTGGTTCCATTGCCGGCAATGCTTGAACTGGCAAAGCTGCAAGAAAGCGTTGCGCCGTTCGATCACGAAATCGCCCGCGAAATTATTCATAGAGAATTGGGTGCTTATCCCGAAGATCTATATGCTGAGTTCAATCCTGTTCCTCTTGCTGCCGCTTCACTTGCGCAAGCCTACAAAGCTGTACTAAAAGATGGCCGCGATGTAGTCGTGAAAGTGCAAAGACCCAATCTCGGTCAAATGCTGGCTCGCGACGTGCAAGTTCTCGGCGCCATCGCCGATGAAGTAATGAACTATCCCAGTCTCTGTCGACATACCGATTGGCCAGGAGTGGTCGAAGAGTTTGCAAGAACGACATTCGAAGAAATTGACTACATCCGTGAAGGCAGAAACGCTGATATCTTCAGACGCAATTTCCGCAATATGGAAAAGATCTACATTCCGCGCATCGTCTGGAAGTTGACTGGTCGCCGTGTTTTGACGATCGAATTCGTCGGCGGTTACAGAATTACTGATGTAGAAACGCTCGATGAATTGGGCATCAGCCGCGAAGATATTACGAAGACCGGCGCGTTGTTCTATTTGCGTCAGTTGCTCGAAGACGGCTTCTTCCATGCCGATCCTCACCCGGGCAACATGCGTGTCATGCCTGATGGACGAATCGGTGTTTTCGATTTCGGCATGGTTGGGCGATTGGAACCAGAACTGAAACAGCACTTGATCAACGCTCTGTTGCACACAACACAACAAGACTATCGAGCTCTGATTGATGACTTTGTCGGAATGGGCTTCCTGACTGCCGATGTGGATAGAGAAGCATTGTGCGCAGATCTTGCTCCGATCATTGATACTCGTTTTGCTGAAGGTATGACCAAGGTACGTTTCCGTCAGATGTTGTTCGACTTCTCCGACGTTTGCTACCGCTATCCATTCCGCTTGCCGACTGAGTTTACGTACGTCATGCGCGCGTTGCTGACGCTTGAAGGTGTGGCGCTCGTTATCAATCCGAAGTTCAACTTCATTGAAGCGGCTTTGCCATTTGCTCACAAAGTGTTGATGAAAAACAATCAGTTTATCCGTCAAGCGCTTATCAAAGAAGTGTTTACCGATGGGCGTTTCAATCGCAATGCGGCAATCAAATTGTTTAAAACAGCGGCGAGTATAACGGGCAGTTTCCTCAGTCAGTGATCCAGCTGGATCTTTTCTCGTGATACCGTCAGTGGTTACACAGTGGCAGAATGCCCGTTGGTGATTATGTGTGTTTCGAGTTGCGTAGATGTCAGTACTTGCTTGCGTGTAGTTAGTACGAGTGCTCTGTCGGTGAGTTGCCGCGCAATCAAAGTCACTGTAAATATCCGTGAGAGATTATTTTGAATGAACGACTTGAACGAGCAAATCGCAAACTCGAAATCACATATATAGGAATCCGTTTAAACCGGTATGGTGGAAAACGCGTTTCGCTGGCTGAAATATTTCACCAATCTATATAGAACAAGGAGATGCAAAACGTGCAATTGTCACGTGGTATCGAATATGGTGCCGGGTTACTCAGGGCGTGGCAGTCTCACGAAAGCTAGAGTCTGGCCATGACCGCCTTGTGATATAGCCGCAATCAATAAAAATTCGGCGGGTCGAGAACCCGCAGATTACAGGAGTCTCATATATTGCAGATTGTTGCAGTCTTTTTTATTGTGCCTTGAAACTTTTACCAGGTCTGGTTTTCCAGCGTTTGACACCAAGCACTTTTCAATCGAAGTAAGAGGAAACTGGGTTGCCTGCTTAGCAACATGGATGTAGTGTAGAAACCTGAGTTCATAAGAGTCTTCTGCCCCGCGGATGGTGCGGCGACTCATGTTCCATCAAGGAGACCAAAAACTTGATGTGGATTACCCCACTGTTATCCACATGAGAGTTTATAAAAACGGTAATATCTTCAGCACTTGTTTAAGGTAACGCGCGTAGATGACCAGACACCCTGACTTGACGCACTGCACCAACTGCTCGTCTCCAATCGAGCAACTCGCCAAATTCTGTGGCGAATGTGGATCACTCACTGAGTTGTCCAACCAACCTTACCAACCTTCTGCTATTCCTCTTGAATCCGCGTTTGCACAGGCTGCCAGCCGCATGAAACTGCAAATGCCTAATCCGTATCACCCGGTCGCATCTGGGTACGTGCAAGAGCCGTATATGTCGGGTGGCGTGCCTTCAGGGTTCGTTCAACCACAGCAGCCACAGCAACCGCAGTATCCGTCGCAAAATGGCGTGCAATCAGGATTCGTTCCGACTCCTCCGCCAATGGCCAACGGTGTGCCGTCAACTTTCATTCCACCTCAAATGCCTTCGCAAAACGGCGTGCCATCAGGCTTTGTTCCACCGCAAGGCGCGCAACAAAATCCTCAGTACATTCCGCAGTCGATGTCGCAACCGTTGCCTCAGCAAGTCATGGTACCAAATACGGTGTCCTATGACGAATTGAAATTACTCGAAGCTTATAGACTTTCCCAGTTTTCCGGAACACCCCTGGAGTGGAAACCAAATCCCTCCGGCAACACCGTTTGCCTGCCACCAACCGGCGGCGCTCCAACATTTGCACAGGTGAATGGAGGCAAGTTCGATACGTCTCCTAAGTTGATCTCCGAGATGCAAGACTTGAATGCATCAATTGTCAGAGAACGCATCTTCCTTGTAATGCATTGCTTGATTTTCGTAGTTACTAATATCGTCGGACTGTACATCGCTCTGAGCTGCTACTACGGCTGCCACGGAGATGAAGTCACCAAGCTGGTCATGGCATTCACGCCACTGACATTCATCAACTTCGTCGCGCTTTCTTGTTTATCTCCTATAAAAGGAACAAGAGCCGAAATTGCCAGACTGATCGAGAAGAAGCAGTACGTTCAATTCCAAATGGAATACAGCAACGTAATTTAGTTCTCTTGTATGGAACGAATGAACGGCCGTCCGTTTCAGTTCCGGATTGTTTCGAACGCATGCTTCCCCATCCCGGTTGCGCAGCGGTTGTTTCGAACGCATGGTCGCGCGTGCCAGTTGCGCATCGGCTGTTTCGAACGCATGCTCGCGCGTGCCAGTTGCGCATCGGTTGTTTCGAACGCATGCTCGCGCGTGCCAATTGCGCATCGGCTGTTTCGAACGCATGCTCGCGCGTGCCAGTTGCGCATCGGTTGTTTCGAACGCATGCTCGCGCGTGTCAATTGCGCAGCGGTTGTGTCTAACGGGCCGAAGAAAAGCAAAGTCTCAGGGTAGGAAGACAAGGGTCATATTAAAATATGCCGAAATTTCGGGAAATTCTGAATTTGGATATGCCGCTTTGCAAGCATTCCGAAGTTACCGAGTTCAAGTTGTTCCAATGCGTCGGCATTGACCAATTGTCGGCACTGACGAATTGTCCGCACTGAGAATTGGCCGCACTGACGAATCGTCGGCACTGACGAATTGTCGGCACTGAGAATTGGCCGCACTGACGAATTGTCGGCACTGACGAATTGTCGGCACTGACGAATTGTCGGCACTGACGAATTGTCGGCACTGACGAATTGGCCGCACTGACGAATCGTCGGCACTGACGAATTGTCGGCACTGACGAATTGAGCGTCGCTATGTCCAAATACAGCGAACCGCGTGGTCTTGTGAATCACGCGGTTCTCTGCGGTTGTGTTCGGTTCGGCTGAGTCAGACTCAGACGGTCGCTAAAGTCTTTTTTCGCAGAGCGCAAACAGTGTTTAAAACTGCACGATATTTGAGCACTTCTTCGGTCTGTGGATTGAGCATGGTCAGCATGGAGAGATGGTTTTCCAGCTCCTGAATCCGTCCTTTGAATTTGTCGGGGCTGACACTCGCCTGGTGAAACATTGCGCGAATGACGCGGCGTTTTTCACGTGGCAAATTCGGGCGACGGTTGACTACGAGTCCTGAAACAATTTGCGCAGAATTGCGGCGCAGGAAGCGCGTTTTCGCGTTGTTGAGGGCGAAGCCCTCGGAGTCGAGAATTTCAGTCACCATTTTCATGTCGCCGAGCGTGAACATGGTGTCACCAGATATGGTGATGTCGTCGCAGTACCGTGTGTAGTTCCAGCCCTTGGTACTGCAGTATTCCACCATCTCCATATCGAGGCTGTGCGATATGAGGTTGGCTAAGTACGGAGATGAGGGGGCCCCTTGTGGAAGAGACCCCATGAAGGTAGTCAGTTCGGTTAAAACACAGGCTACGGGAAATGCAAACCCGAGCCTGAGAAATAACCCCAGCACTCGTTCTGAGGTGATAGACGCGAAGAAATCTTCGATATCTATATTGAAGACGAAACGTCTTCCGCAGTGGGGCAGCGTATTGCTGAGAATCGATTTGCCGGGACGAAACCCGGTGCACGACTCAGGCAATGGAATGCTTGCGAGAAATCTACGAATGATTTTTCTCTGCAGGTTTTTCAGAGGTTCAGTCGGCGCATGGATAACTCGTAAGTCACCATTGCTCTTACGCCGCTTGAACCTACTGTAAAACTCACCACTTCTATATACGAAACGCAGCAGCTCGAACTCCGAGGTGGCTAATTCGCCGGCTAGTTGATCGAGTGTATTGATATCGTACATGCCACCACTTCTTTATTTTATTGGGGAAACAGAGAGTACCCATGCCCCGCTAGGAATCAATGCGCTTAGTTAACGCTCAGTCCCTCGAATTGATTCTTCAAGTTGCCTTTTAGAACCACCAGCAGCAAATTATTTCTGCTGGAATGACACCACACCAAACTGGTTGACGAAACATCAACCTACACCGCGTAAGCGGTCCAGAGCAGATGGGTACTCCCGTTTCTCCAAAACTTGTGAATCGCATTACCCCAGTTCATGCAAAACTCACACGTTGATCTAACTCGACTTCGTTACGAAAGTCAATAAACCAAAGTGTACTTAAGCGCATTCACACAAGTGGTATATATGGTGCCTTGGATCGAAGATATGCTTTGTATCCAGATCGGGCGTACGCGCTCAGGGAACGGGTTTTAACGGGGGCTCTTCACCCTCGGGCCGATTACGTCTTCTTTCTCTGCTTCGTCTTCGACGCGCTTCTTTTTCCGTCTCTTCTTTTGTTTCTTCTTTCGGCGTATCGGTCCATGAGTCTTCACCCGCTTCCACTCTTTGACGGGCTTCTTCGAGCTGCAAACGCGTTTTGTGAGCGAATACGAGTTGGGCATCAACACTCAGGTTTGCGCGTCCCAGAAAGTGTGCTGCAAAACAATATGCAAGATCTAAATCGGGTTCACCCGCGATCCGTTCAGAAAACAACCAGCAAAACCATGCCGCTGCTTTTGAAAGTGGTTCTGTCTCACCCGAGAGTGATTTAAAGAAGTCGTTCTCGTTCCTTGGATCCTTGAGAATCTGCTCCACATCAGAGCCGAAGCGACATTTGCACTCGCATTCACCACACAATGGCAACGGTCCCTGATCTCGTTGTTTGAGTTTCCAAAAATCTTCTCGCCAGTTTCGCAAATCATCTATATTGATGCGCCGAGTCGGCCACTCCGGTAAAAATGCCGGCCGCAACATGGTGAACCATCGTTCTTTTTGATCCTGGAGATCCGCATAGGACCAACCATGTTCGCGGGCAAGCTTGTCAAAATACCATTCAGTCGCTTGACAAATTGTGCACCAACTCAGTTCGATCAAGTCAGGAAAAGTTTTGCCGATTTGAGATTGCAATTCACCAACCAGTCGGCCACGGTAGTGCACCAGTTGCGTCAAATCTTTTTGGCAGCTCAGAAAATAGTTGACGTAGATCGTACGAAACGCCTGGCTCTCAGCGATTTCCCGGGCTTTTGTAAACGTGTTGTCCTCGCATGCGCCAGGAAATGAAGAGCATCCGGCGTATCTACAATTCGATGCTTTTTGAGATTGAGAGAACATCGCTACCGACGTGTCACGTGCCGGCACCGTATGTAGTGGTATGCGCACCAAGTCTGTTTCTGCGCTCTCGGGCGCGATAATCCAGGCCGAGCCTACCGGGCATTTGTATAAGTCTTTTTGATCGAGGTCTTCCGGCAGATCCGCGGCGATCAGTTTTGCTTGCTGAACTTCAATGCGATGAAAAATTCTGGTGCCGAATAGTGCAATCAAATCATGGCTGAGTTTGCTGCACGCCTGCATGGAGATCACAACGGGAAGCCCCAGTCTGCGCAGATTTCCAAGCATAGATGAAAGCGGAATCCAGCTGTCTTCTTTTTGATCGTCTCCGACGCGCCGACCCGGAAGTCCCATCAAATACGATAGATGGATCGCATCATCAATCATGATGGTTTTCTTCGGAGTCTCGACGTCCGGTTTAATATAATGCTCGTGAATCTGCAGCAGAAGCATGCCGACGAAGAAGCACTTGTTTCTAACATCCGAAATAGTTTCGCACTCGACGAGCACCTGGCTCTGCTGAAAAAACTCGTCAGGCAATCCGAGCTTGGTATTAAATACGGCACCACTACTTGCAGACACGAGCGAGTCGATCGCTCTGACCAATTCTTGCGGCGGGTTACCCGCCAGTATTGTGGAGAACCCGGGACTTTCAATGTATTCGAGCAATTCCAAAAGCGTTGGAAACGCCTCGACCGCGCCACCATCTTCAAAGGACTGGAAGGTGCGAGGAGCGCGCGGATCGATTTTTACTTGTCTGGTATCACTTCGAGCATGGCGACTTTCTTCCCTATCGCTTTGCGCTTGCTTAAATTTTGATGGGTCGGCTTGAGGCAAATCGCTTTGAATGTGCCCACCCAGACCCTGCGGTCCGCGTTCTGGCGGCGGCTTGGCGGCGAAGAAATCTTCTTGATTGGTTGCCTTGCGCTCTTGTGAAGACGCTTCCTCCTCACCCGGCAATGCGGCAGGCGAGCCTTCGCGCGAGTCTTGCTCCGAAGCCGGCAAATCCGTCAGGGATGACTTTGAAGTGCCGAGTCGGGGGTTTTTGTTTCTGAACAAATTCCAGCCGTGATTGTTGTAAACGGCATAAAGTGCCTTTTCCAGAACCTTGGATGATGTGACTGAAAGATTGAACGACGATGACGTCAGCGAAACAAACGTCTGAATATGAGCAAGAATGCGGACGTGAGGCTGCGTTTTTAGCGGATTGAAACGGATGGATTCTTTGCCGTCATCACAAATTGAGTAGACCTGGAGCTGTACAGGCAATTTCCGAAAGGTTTTGCCTTGAGTTTCAATTATCAAAAAGGGCTCTGACTTCTCGCTCAGCTCGCTGGCCAGTTGCCAGCATGTGTTGGTTTTACCCATGCCGGGACCGCCTGTGACCAGCACATGCTGACGCAAAGATTCTGCGTTTAACGTGTATGCATCTGCTTCTGCAGTTCTTTCTTTGTCGCCGACAACAATCACTAGATGAACTTATCCGACCGGGTGTTGTTCTATTTTACCCGGCAGAAGCTGCTCTTTCTTGAATTTCCCGAGTCGAATTCATTGGCGGCAAAGGAAGAGTCCGACCAGCACCGAAAGCGGTCGCTAACAGAGAAAGGGTGACGAGCGCAGATCCTGTGCTCGAAACTGCCACTCTATTCTTTATCAGTTGGAGGCTGCCATCTGAGATTCGGCTTTCGAGCGGCGAGCGCTTCGTCGAGTTTTGCAACTGGTGTCGTGTGTGGAGCGTTGATCACCACATCCGGTGTCTCGATCGTCTCTTTGTCGATTGTCTTCATGATTTCGACAAACGTATCTAGCGTGTCTTTTGATTCAGTTTCCGTCGGTTCGATCATCATCGCTTCCGGCACTACGAGCGGGAAGTAAACGGTCGGTGCGTGGACTCCGAAATCGAGCATGCGTTTTGCAATATTTGATGTCGATACACCACGAGACTTTTGTCTGCTGCCGGACAAAACGAATTCGTGCATACATGCTTGTTTGTGCGGCAACTCGAAGATGTGCTTGAGCTGCTCTTTCAAGTAGTTAGCGTTGAGAATCGCATCGTGTGAAATTTGTTGGATGCCTTCGCGACCGTTGGCGAGAATGTATGTGTACGCTCTGACCAAGATTCCGAAGTTGCCGTAGAAGCCTTTGATTTTGCCGATTGATTGTTCTCTGTCCCAGTCGAAATCAAAGCCATCATCGGTTTTAACAACGACTGGTTTTGGGAAAAACGGATAGAGTTCATCGACGCATGCAACTGCGCAGCCACCAGGTCCGCCACCACCGTGTGGTGTGGAGAACGATTTGTGCAGGTTCAGATGGCAGACGTCGAAGCCCATGTCGCCTGGTCTGACGAGTCCCATGATAGCGTTCAAATTAGCACCATCGTAGTACAACATGCCGCCGGCTTCGTGCGTCAACTTTTGCACGGTCATGATTTCTTCTTCAAACAATCCCAGTGTGTTGGGATTGGTCAACATGATTGCGGCGACGTTGTCGTTCAACGCGCTCTTGAGGGCATCAATGTCTACAAGACCGCGATCGTTGGAACCGATTTCCACAACTTCGAAACCGGCCAGTGCGGCGGTTGCGGGGTTGGTACCATGGGCGGTGTCGGGGACGATGACGATATTGCGATTCTTCTTCCCTTTAGCTTCGAAGTAAGCGCGAATCAAAAGCAATCCGGTCAGCTCACCATGCGCTCCGGCCGCGGGTTGAAACGTGACGTGCGGCAGTCCGACAATTTCGCTAATCATTTGCTCTAAGTTCCAGAGCAACTCTAAGGCGCCTTGAATCTGATCGATTGGTTGGTGCGGATGAAGTTCTCTGAAGCCTTCCAGCGCAGCCATGGCGTCGTTGACTTTCGGGTTGTACTTCATTGTGCAAGAACCGAGCGGATAAAATCCGGTGTCGATCGAGTGGTTTAAATGCGAGAGACGAACGAAGTGGCGCATCACATCGAGTTCTGTAACTTCAGGAAGCGCGGCTGGATTTTTGCGAACATACTGCGAAGGAATCAGATCCGAGATTTTCTTTTCGGGAACGCCTGACTCAGGGAGTTTCACTCCATGGCGTCCAGGACTGGATTTCTCGTAGATCAATTTTTCCATTTTAGTTTCTCCTCCAGTCCAGTTCGTACTCTTTGCGGTCGAATTGCGTTCTAATCAAAGGCGAATTTTGGGTTGATATCAATTGCGGTCGATATCATTCCCGTCGATATCAATGTTCGAAGATGTTGTGAAAACCGAGTTGATCCAGTTCACAAACCAGAGGCAGCGTGTCAAACAATCTTTGTGCAATTGACATTCTGCCTTCTCTTTCAAGAAGTGCATGTAATTGGTTCTGTAACGGAATCAAAACGCGCACATCATTGGCTGCGTAATCGAGCTGTGAATCAGTCAAATCATCTTTGGCCCAATCGCTGGTCTGGTCTGACTTATCCAATTCGAATTCGAGTAGTTCCGATACCAAGTATTTGAGACTGTGTTTGTCGGTGTAAGTGCGCACCAGTTTCGATGCGATCTTCGTGCACCAGATCGGATTGATGTCAATACCAAGATAGTATTTCATCACGCTCACATCGAATCGGGCGTAATGGAAAAGCTTCATCACTTGAGGCGCGGTAAACAGCTTCTTCAAGTTGCTATCGCCGTGATATGGCAGCTTATTGCGATCGCGGAAGCGTACGAAGGTGACCAAGCCATCCTCGTCGCAGATTTGCACCAGGCAGAGGCGGTCGCGCCTGAGAATAAGCCCGCGGGTCTCGGTGTCGACTGAGACGACTGATTTCTTCAGATAGTGATTCAGACGTTCGTCCGGAATGTCGAAGTCGAATACTTCTGGTTTTTGCTTCACCAATGTGTGAGTAGACAACTTAGCATCCTCTTTCAGCCATATCTCTAATCTTGAAAACGCCGGATTGGCCTGACGCGGCGAGCGTACAATTATAAGATCACCCGGAGGTCGGGCAACTTGCTTGAAGACCTCATGTGAAGCGGATCTTCACCAACCGCTCGCGAATCGACGCTTACAAAATACTTAGATTGCCCGGTCGCCAAGTCCAAACTGTTGCTTGCTGCGATTGTCTCAAGCCACGGGCTCGGTTTTCCCAGCTCACGACGTTTCGATTTGCCGCGTCAATGATTAGCTGCATGCTGATTGAGCCTTGCCGCGCTGATCGACTTTTGGCAGGGCTGGTTGAGCCTGCCGCACGATGGGCATCCGGCATGGTTAGTTGACCGTATGTTCCGGAGAGTAATTGGTTCTAGTGCTTCGGCTCTTGATCTACTTCAGGGAAGTACGCCTCGTCCAAAACTTCAATCAGATGTTTTACATCGACAGGAAGTTGGCGCTCTCGAATTCCGGCTTGCAATTGGATCATGCAACCTGGATTGGTTGTGACAACGGTCTTGGCGCCTGTCTTTTCGATGAAGTCTAATTTGCGGTCCAGGACTTTCAGGCTCATTTTCGTGTTGAGCAGATTGTATATACCTGCGCTTCCGCAGCAGTGTTCCGATTCAACCAGAGGGACCAGCTTGTTTTCACCCTCTTGATTGAGTGACTGCAGCAAGTCTTCTGGTTGTTTGCGAACGTTCTGCGCGTGAGCTAGATGGCAGGCGGCGTGATAAGTGGTGGTTTCTTCCAGGCATTTTGGTTTCTCGGGAAACTCACCCGCGTCAAGAAATTCAGTGATGTCCTCAACTCGTTGCGAAAATAATTCCGCTTTGTGGGCGTAGTCTTTATTACCTTCGAGCAAGTGCCCGTAGTGTTTCAACATTGCACCACATCCAGCCGATGTCACCACCACTGGTGTCGAGCTGTGACCGAATAGATCGATGTTTTTCTTGGCCAGGTCCGTTGCGATATCGTTTTCACCGGCATGGTAAGCCAATGCGCCACAGCAAGTTTGCTTGGGCACGTCGACGCTGTGTCCTTGTTTCAGCATCAAGCGAATGGAGGCATGATTGACGTGATTGTAGAAAACATCCATTACGCATCCGGCAAAAAGCTGGGCGTGACGTCCCAATCCGCTAGTCGTCTTCGGTTGAAGACTGGGCGGCAGGCTGACTTGTGGAGGAACAAGCGGAGTAAAAGCTTCCCAATCGATTAAACGATCGATCAGAGTAACTCGGCGGTTCGGCTGCGAGTGATGAGGCACTTCGTTCAAACTATCGACTGGTGATTGATGTGTGACTTCGCTATGTTTGCCAATCAACGTTTTTAAAACGGCTGTACCGAACATCAGTTGCCATGCCCGTAACAGATTGCCGGCAAGGCGAAGTAAATTGTATTTCGGCAAAACGTGTTTGAACGCAAAGCGCATTGTGAAACGTGCAAAGCCGCTTCTTTTTTCGGCTAAGTACGGACGCGTTTGATTGAGAATCTCTTCGTATTTCACTCCGGACGGACAGGCTGTCTGACAGCCCAGGCAGCCCAGGCAAGAGTCAATATGGCTGGCCATGCGATCCGTGAATTTGGCATTGCCCTGTTGCCACTGATTGATCAAATGGATCCGTCCGCGCGGCGATTCCATTTCTCTTCCTGTCGCCAGATATGTCGGACAGGCAGGCAAGCACAAACCGCAATGAATGCAGCTGGCCAGAAGGCTCGCATCAATCCCTGGTTTCGCGCCCAGTGAAATCAGTTTGCTGTCGTCGACGTGTTCTATTCGATTGACCGCAACTGCTTGTCCAGTATTTTTTTCTTCAATCGTCATTGATAGAAACTCACAAGCGGATTGAGTATGCCTTTTGGATCGTATTCCATTTTGAGGCGACGTGAGACATCGTCCAGAGCGCGCTCTCCATCGGTTTGGCTGGATAGTGTTTGAAACGTCAACTCCGACTTCTCTGAGGGTACCGCTGCCATAACCGGTTGAAGTCCGTCGTGATTGAGAGTGTCCGCAAATTTGTTGAGCGCTCCGATCATCGAAGCCAGTTGCTCTTTGCTGTCACCGCCGGTGAAACCAAGACGAAGACGTCCCATTGACGGTCGGGCCGTCCAGACCGGCTTGTTGGCTCGACTCCAGAAGGTCTCGAAGAAATAAATCATGCCGGATGTCGACATTGAAAGTTCCGCAAACTCTATCGCGCTCTCTTGAAAAATTTCAGAACTCAATCGTTGAATTCGATTTCCCAGAGCGGTCGGAATGTCGCTGACTCGCAATCCGGTTTGCGCCGCTGCGCTGCGAAGGGCTCTAGCCACCTCGTCTGCCACATGCTTGTGACCGCGGGTGCTGACCAGAAGGAAAACTTCGTTGCCATTGGCCGCGTGAAAAATCGAACCAATTTCGGTACAAAGAATAGTGTCTTTCTGCTGCACGGACGCGCAATGCTTGAGCAATCGCGAGTCGATCACTTCCATGCAATAGGCAGGCAGACCGGTGCCGCGCAGATTGTTCGCCAGCGCAATCAAATCCTGTGGTTTAGCGCCTGAAACCAGAAAACAAGATTCTTTTTCCGGACGGCTGTACAAGCGCAGGTGCACCATATACGGTACTGCAAGCCAGCTGTGCGATCCGGTAAAAATTTTACCTAAGTCATATCCGGTTACGTTCTTGACGATCTTGCCGCCGGTTTTAATCAACTCACCGTCTGTGATGGCAAGCTCCATGCCAAGCACTAAATGTTTAACTCCACCTGAAAAAGGTTCGAGAAAGCCGCCATCGGCGCTATCAAGCAGGTCTGCCACCGTGCCTGAATCGCGCAGGTATTCAACAGGCAGCCACTGCCCGTGGTTACTCAAATATTGGTTGACCGCTTTGATAGTGGTGCCGGTTTCGATCGATAAAACTTGATCGCCTTTAACATGTTCGATAATCCGAGTCATGCGATCGAAGTTCAAAAAGATCGCCTGAACTGGTTTGTCAGGAGCCAGGCGGGCTGTCAACTTTGCCGGGCGATTGCGAGGCGCGCCCCGGAAGACGTAGACGTTTTCTTCTTTCGCCTTTGCCAGAATATCGGCTAGTTGCCGGGCGGAAGTAATTTCCAGTTCCAAACATTGCAACTGCCCATGCGCGAAGGCATAGGAATTGATCGATCTTGCGATGTTGGTTAGTTGTGCCAGTCCCGTCATTTTGTAAGCGACGTGTGAAAGTAAAACGGCTCGCGGCCGCCATAAGAGAAGTTTACACTCATGACGGCAGGTTGGTGTTACACTCGCGTCATGTCTGAATATGTTGTTGTCTCCGGCTACTATGGATTTGACAATCTGGGCGATGAAGCCATCCTCGAAGAGATTCTCGCTGAGGTCGGTCGCTTAATTAAAGACAAATCCAAAATTGTCGTCCTTTCGCAAAATCCTGAAAAAACCAGATCTGTATTTGGCGTTTCCAGTGTCGATCGCTGGTCGCTTTCGGCTTTGCATCCTGTGTTCAGCAAAGCGAAACTTTTCATCAGCGGCGGCGGCGGTCTTTATCAAGACACCACATCAGTAAAATCTGTTGTCTATTACGCCGGATTGGCTATGCTCGCACGATTATGCGGTGCGCCCATGGTGATATATGCGCAAGGTATAGGTCCTCTCAGAAGCGCTCTCTCTGCGGCTTTGACGAAGAGCGCCATGAAAAGCGCCAGAGCGATCACTGTGCGGGATAGCAATTCAGTTTCGCTGCTTGAAAAATGGGGAATTCGAAACGTCGTTCTCACCGCGGATCCGGTTTGGTGCCTGGAGCCAACGCCTTTGCCTGAGTCCATGGTCGCCGCTCTGGGACGCGTGCCTGCCGGGCGTTTCCTCCTGGGGCTGTCGTTGCGCGAAAGTCCGCTGATCACGCTCGCTATGGTCGAAGCTTTCGCTAATTCTCTGGCCAAGAGTGCAAAACCGGGCACTGTCCTGGTTCCTCTTATTTTGCAGCACAACCAGGATGCAGAACTTTTAAATGCGTTTGCAAAGGTCTGGAAAGATCACGGCATGGAGACTCTCGATCTCGACTTCGCTCAACTCACTCGCCCCAGTCAATGGATTTCGCTTTTGAGCCGATTCGATTTGATTGTCGGTATGCGTTTTCACGCTTTGTTAATGGCATTGAAGTCGGGAGTGCCGACCATTGGTCTTGCCTACGATCCGAAAGTTTCGTATCTCATGAAAAATTTTGACCAGCCTTCCTTAAACCTAGCCAAGGGGTATGATGAAGAAGGCGCCGCCAGCCAACTGTCGGAATTGATGGCAGGCGCGCTTTGCAACATTCTGGAGTTGCAAGAACGAGCCACGAAAGTTTCAGCCTCGCAAAAAGAGCTTGCTTGCCAGAACTTCGAAGTGATCGCTAAAATTTTAAATAGCTAGTTCACACTGAAAAACGTGCTTGAAGATCGTCCTCAACAGATCTTGTCAATAGACAGGCTCGCTTGGAATTTTCAAGATGCCACCACTTGTGGTGCCCAAATGAAAAGATTGAAAGAATGGGACATGGAACGTT
>Ga0163151_10000682_pt1 | contig 59033 bp, 44 predicted proteins | sample OliLakLV19MP5IB2_FD_145596 | JGI IMG/M metagenome (GOLD analysis project Ga0163151, IMG submission 145596) | Freshwater microbial mat bacterial communities from Lake Vanda, McMurdo Dry Valleys, Antarctica - Oligotrophic Lake LV.19.MP5.IB-2 | ecosystem: Environmental > Aquatic > Freshwater >... | reverse complement strand
CTCCTTCAAAGAAATAGTTATTTGATTGTTTTTCAATCAAGTCGTAATATTCGCTCCTTATGAAAGTCAATTGTTTTTCAGAAACTATTTTCATGGATGGTGTTCTTTTTTAAAATGACGCCCAACTTACTTATAACCCCGACTCAGTCGGGGTTATCCCCCCTAAAATGGGTGCATAACCCCGACTGGAGTCGGGCTTATTCAAATTTATCCTTTTATGGCTATATATCCAAATCATCAAATGGGCTTTTTATTTGCTGAATGCTTTTGGTGCTTACATGGGTATATATTTCTGTAGTTTTACTGCTACTGTGTCCCAATAATTCCTGGATATACCTTAGATCTGTTCCGTTTTCTAATAAATGTGTGGCATAACTATGGCGTAGCCAATGTAAACTCACCGGCTTTTTAATTCCTGTCTTAACCAGTGCCTGCTTTAATACGCCTTCTAAACTGCCTTCGCTGTATTTTTCTCCTTTTTTGGCGCCTTCAAATAACCATGTTTGTGGCTTAAATTGTTTATAGTATTCCCTAAGCCGCCATAAAATTTTATCCGACAAGGGTACGATACGGTCTTTTCTGTTTTTACTGTTGCGGACTATTACCAATTTTCGCTTAGAGTCTATATCATTGATTTTTAATTCGAGCAATTCACTTCTCCTTAATCCACAGGAATACAATAAACTTAACATTACCTTGTGTTTGGCGTTGGAATGTGCAACTAATATGGCTTTCACTTCCTCTTTACTTAACACATTCGGCAATTTATTATATCGCTTCGGCCGTATTAAATTGTCTACCTCTATTTGTTTTTCTTGCTGAGTTTTATAAAATAATTTAATGGAATTGATAACCTGACTTTGATAGGATGCCGAAAAATTATTCGCAATTATATATTCATTGTTAAAAATAATTACATCGTTGTTGTTTATTTTATGTAGTGGCTTTTTATCATGAAATTTGAGAAAGGTTTGTAATGCATCCAAATAGGTTTCAATGGTTGTTTCTGCATATCTCCTGCTACGCATCCAATACTTAAATTTCATGAGTTTTGAGTTTGCTTCTTCACATAACTGAGTGCTTAGAACTTCCTTTTTTCTGTTGTGCTTGAATGCTTGCTGTGTGGAAACAGTGGTAAGTTCCTTTGAGCGAATATTGGCTACGTCTTTAAAAACACGATAAACCTCTGTGATGTTTGCTTGAGAATGTAATATATACCAGCATCTATATGTATTGCTAAATTTGCAACCTATCGATTTTACTAAATCTATAAGTTTATCATTATACTTGAAATAAATTCCAATTTGATGTGCATTTTGATGATACAGTAGTTCTAATTCAATATTGATCATTTTTTTGGCAGACTTGGTTGAACTAAATATATATTTTTCATCCCAAATTTGCAACTCTAACTAACAGCCCCGGGTAGAAGCGGCATCGCCTGTATTTTTTGCTGGCTTCACCACAAAAAATTAAAGGCATAGAGCGGATGACCGGTAAAGGCTGCCCAATTAATAACCCTTTTAAAACGCCGAGCAACACCTTGAACAGGCCGGAAATAATCCTCCTGCAGTCATGAGGTCTTTCCGAAATTTTGACATAAGTGAAGAATTCCAAATCTCTTTTAAATTATTATCATGCAAATTGCCCACGGTAATATTATAGCATCTGCCATGAGATGGAATTACCGTTCCATCACTCTTAATCATAATGTTTGAAAAGGAATCGTTGCATCTTTTTCCGATTAATTCATTGGGATGTAAATAGAATTTTTCTAATTCCTTTTTTGTCTTTATCTCAGGCGTAAAACTTACTGGGAAAGGAGATTTTCTCTTTTTAATTTCTAAAATTTCATTCCACAATTGATTTAGATTGGTTTTCTCTACCTGGGTTTCTGCAATATTAGATACCGTTGCTTTATAATGATTTCCCCAAACTATATTGTGAGCATTCACCACCTGTTGAGGTGTAAAATTGGTATGCATAAAGCCCAGTTGATGCAATGGATATTTTTCAAACTCCTCCAACATCTGTTTAAGATGATTGGTGTTCTATTCGGTTATTACACAAAACACAGAAACTTTAGGATGGTTTGGTTGAGCAAATACAGTTTCGATTCCTTCTATGGCACGTTGAAAGGATGATTTATGACCACGAATATAATTATGGATTTCCTGGGGTCCATCTAAGGAAATATTGAGTTCATTTAATCCAACCCTGCAAAGGTCTACCGCATATTTTTTTAAATTGAGAGCATTGGTAATAACCGAGGTAAAAAGTTTTTTTTGTTGGGCATAAGCCAAGGATTCTATTAAATGCGGATATATTAAAGGCTCTGTAAATGCATATCCGATCTTTACTTTCGGGAAATATTTTGAAGCTTCATCATAGATTTTTTTAATAAGTTCTAAAGGCATATCTCGGGGGGTAGTGCCAATGAGGTTGGTGGCGAAATTGGTTTCTGTGGTGGCCGTACTCACATCACACATTTTACAATGTAAATTGCAAATATTATTTACTCCCTATACAAGCCATTGAGGAGAATAATATAAATGTTGCGAATGCAACAATACATTGGCAGATTTTATTTTATTAGTTAGCTTCAAATGATTTTGTAGGTTCTAAATTTCGTGAAGTTTATCGTATAAACCAAGTTAAACGAATGTTGATATTGGCTATTTCCATTACCGTTGAAGGTTCCTTCTATTAAAAATGATAAGGGCAATGGTAATCCCCAACATACTGCATCCAAGATCAAGTAGGCTAAATGTTCTTACCGTGGAAAGAGATTGAAGGCATTCTTCGACAATGGTTATTACCGAAACCAAGACAATTCCCCGTGGCAAAATAAATTTATTAGAGGAGATACATGGTTTGTGAAATACAATTGCAAATAAGTATCCCCAGATTCCATATAATATAAAATGACCTATAAGATCGTAGTATGGAATGGTGATTTGCTTTGTTGGAATTATATTTAAATAGGCTAAAACGGAAACAAGTACAATGAATAGTGTGTAGATAATGAAAACAAATTTTTTCATTACTCTACAGTAACGCTCTTGGCCAGATTCCTGGGCTGATCTACATTTGCTCCACGCATAACAGCAATATGATATGAAAGTAACTGTAATGGAATAACTGTTATAATGGGAGATAGCGCTTCATCAATTTCAGGAATTTCAATGGTATATTCGGCCAGTTTTGTTACTTCCTTGTCACCTTTAGTTACAACAGCGATAAGCTTTCCTCCACGTGCTTTTACTTCCTGAATATTTGATACGATTTTCTCGTATGAAGTGTTTTTATTTGCAATAACAACCACGGGCATTTCTTCGTCTATTAATGCAATAGGGCCGTGTTTCATTTCTGCAGCGGGATACCCTTCTGCATGGATATAGGAAATCTCTTTTAATTTTAAAGCACCTTCTAAAGCAACCGGGAAATTAAATCCACGACCTAAATAAAGGAAGTTTCGGGCATCTTTAAAAAGATCACTAATTCCCTTTACATTCGCATTGGTTTTTAAAACTTCTTCTACTTTATCAGGGATCATATCTAACTCTTCCAACAATTGTCGGTAGCGTGATTCTGTTAGCATTCCATTTTTATGACCTAATGTTAATGCAATCAAACTTAGCACAGAAACCTGGGCAGTGAAGGCCTTTGTTGAGGCCACCCCAATTTCGGGTCCTGCATGTGTATATGCCCCTGCATGAGTTTCGCGGGCAATTGTTGAACCCACCACATTGCATATTCCAAAAATAGTAGCTCCTTTAGATTTAGCCAGTTTAATAGCGGCTAAAGTATCGGCCGTTTCACCTGATTGTGAGATAGCAATAACAATATCGTTTTCCGTAATAATTGGATTTCTATATCTAAACTCGGATGCATATTCAACCTCAACAGGAATTCTTGCAAATTCTTCAATGAGATATTCTCCAACTAAGCCTGCATGCCAACTTGTTCCACAACCTACAATAATAATTCTCTCCGCATTTAGGAATTTCTTTTCAAATTCATCGATACCAGCCATTTTAATCTGACCTGTTTTCGGATCCATTCTTCCTCTTAAGCTATCGCGAATAGAACGTGGTTGTTCGTTAATCTCCTTTAACATGAAATGCTCGTATCCACCCTTCTCAAGGGTTTCTAATTCCATCTGCAATTCCTGTACATAAGGAGTAATCTCAGTATTCTTAATGGTTTTAATCTTTACTTTTTTACCCAATTCAAGAACAGCAAATTCTTCATCTTCTAAATAAACCACGTTCTTGGTATGTTCAATAATGGGTGTTGCATCGGATGCTATAAAAAATTCATCTTCGCCAATTCCAATAACTAATGGACTTCCTTTTTTTGCAGCAACCAATTTATTTTTATCGTTTTTGCTCATTACAACAATCGCATAGGCACCGATTACTTCATTTAACGCTAAACGAACTGCCTCTTCCAATAAACATTTTTCTTTCTTTAAAATGTCTTCTATTAAGAAAATTAGAACCTCTGTATCAGTATCACTGCTAAATGTATATCCTCTGTTTAAAAGACCTTCTTTTATTGTGGAATAATTCTCAATGATCCCATTGTGAATGATTACTAGTTCTTTGCTTTGTGAATAATGTGGATGTGCATTTACATCATTTGGAACTCCGTGAGTTGCCCAACGTGTATGACCTATCCCAACATTTCCCGTGGTGTCTTTATCAGCTACAAATGAAGAAAGATCAGCAACTTTTCCTTTTCGCTTATATAGTTTTAATCCGCCATCTAATAATGCAACACCTGCACTATCGTAACCACGGTATTCAAGTCTTTGTAACCCTTTAATGAGAATGGGATAAGCTTGTTTTTTTCCTATATAACCTACTATTCCACACATATATAATAATTATAAACTTGGGATCCTGGTGTACGTTAAATTCAACTTCATCGGCTTGGTAGCATGTTCCGGTGAGTTTAGCACCATGCGAAAAGCATCAGTATATTTTGCAAGTACGGGAATGTCGAAGTAAAATTCACTTGGAATATTTTCTCCATTTAGAATTTTTTGAACGTATTGAGTAAGCACGATTTTGTATTGTTGAGTAACAGGATCCAGGAAGGAATCGTAATACGTATAAGGAATGTCAGGCATAAAATGGATTAACCCATCGCTGCCAAGATAGTATGCCATTAAATTGTCGGGCTCATCGTATAAGTGAAGATCTTGTGTAGGATCAATTGGTAAAACAAACTCAGCACGGTTTACGATAATGGGTCCTGAATCAACATAATTCATCAAATAAGGCATTTTTACTTTTATGCGAATACCATTCAGTGCCTGAATATATAATTTGTCTGAAACAATGGTATTTGTGGTATCCGCCAATTTGGTTTGTAACGCAGGGTCTGCATCCACATAATCAAAATGCTCAAAAACATTTACCCTTTTATTACTGGTGGTTGCCATCGGGAATTTCAAAATGTTGGTTACGGTTCCCGAATTTTTCCGATAATAAACTTTTAGACTTGAAACATCGCTGTTCAATTTAAAATAGGCCATTCCGCCTTGTCCCGGACTTTGCATAGCAGTTACCGTTGGGTTGATTCGTACATAAATTCCTTTGATATAATCACGAACGTTTGCAGAATTAACGGTATCATTTGGGGTAGCAAAAAAGCGATTTCCAAATGCAGGATTCAATTTGATGCGAATGGATGAAGGTTCTGTTCCCAAGGGAAAAAATTGGGGAGAGAAACCATAGGTTGCTAATGGAACGGGGTTATAATCAAATGAAGTAGTAGAGTTATAACCTCCGATAGGAGCATCAGGAATATCTTCGGTTAATTCGAAAACTTCCAATACCTGATAACCAGTGAACTTACTCAAATCACCGTATCCTCCCTCAGCTCTCATGGTTAAAATGACAGAATCAACAGTATAAGTATTAAGTTCTGTGTTTAAAGACTGGGAGATAGTAAAGGTTGAATAGAAGGCAGACGTGCATCTTCCAAAGACGGGATCATACATAGATCCTAATAAAACTCTTTCGGTAGCATCTGTTCTGATGGTATCATCCAATTCAATAAAGGCGGTTAATGTGGTTGTATCGGAATAGGTAAGTAGCAATGAATCGGAAGTTGGAATAACGCTTGTATTTGGATCATTCTCTGAAGTACATGATTCCAAGAGGCATAAGCAGATAAGTATTCCGGTTAAAAATTGAGGTAGCCTTGTCATAAAAAAGTATCTGCAAAGCTAACGAAACGAAAAGCTTTGCAGATAAGTATGGTGTAAGAATTTTTATTTTATTTCAAGCAAGAACTGAATCTTCAATCAGCTCATTGTAAAGGGTCAACATTGGACCTACGAAATCTTCATCAGGATTGAAAGTTACCTTTTTTGCATCTGATGTTTTCAGGTATTTCTCAATGTCTTTGTTGATTTTATCATTACCAATAACTACTGCATCAGCATAACGAATTCCTTCATTCATTATGTTAGCATAAGTTGGTTTGGTAACTTTATAATTATCGGCAGACATATCATCCATCAATACTTTTTTGCTAAAATCTGGAGCCAATTCGCCTTCAAATTCATCAGTACCATAAAGTGACATTACCACTTTAGCCCCTGAAAATATAGGATCGTTTTTGTAGACATTTTTCAAATAAACAGAAACCAAAGAAGCCATCCAACCGTGACAGTGGATTACATCAGGCGCCCAGCCTAGTTTTTTTACTGTTTCGAATACGCCTTTTATGTAGAAAATGGCTCTTTCGTCATTGTCCTCGTAGAATTTTCCGGCATCATCAACAATTGTGGATTTTCTTTGGAAGTACTCCTCGTTGTCGATAAAGTAAACCTGCATACGGGCAGTAGGAATTGAAGCAACCTTAATAATCAATGGTTGATCAGTGTCATTAACCACAATGTTCATTCCAGAAAGACGGATTACTTCATGCAATTGGTGCCTTCTTTCGTTGATGCATCCAAATCTTGGCATAAAAGTTCTTATTTCAAATCCTTGTTCTTGAACACCCTGAGGCACTTGTCGGCTCATTCGGGTAATTTCGTTTTCGTTGGCCATGTATGGCATCATTTCCTGAGAAATAAAGAGCACCTTGCGTTTTTCCATGTTAGAAATTATGTGTTTAAATCTTGTTAGATAGGTTATTAAAGAACGACTGTTTATAACTGTACTGCAAAATTAACAAAAATTTGCGGATATTTCAAAATAATCTTTACTTTCGCTCCCCCTAAAAAGCATGTACTGCCCTATAATTAGCCTCTTCCACTCATGAAAGTTTTTGAATCAACTGGCCAAATACATGCCGAAATAAATTATTTACGCAGTCAAGGAAAGAAAATTGGCCTGGTTCCCACCATGGGTGCCCTACACAAAGGTCATATAGCCCTTATTCAACAAGCCTTAATGGCTTGTGACAGTGTTACCTGCAGCATTTTTGTAAACCCATTGCAGTTTAATAACCCTGATGACTATAAGACATACCCAAATACTATAACCAAAGACACTCAAATGCTGGAGGAAATAGATTGCCATTTGCTTTTTCACCCGGATTATGAGCAGGTTTATGGTCAATCAAAGCCTAAAGAATATGATTTGGGCAACCTTAATTCGATAATGGAAGGAACTTTTCGTCCAGGTCATTTCCAGGGAGTAGCTAATGTGGTATTGCGTTTTTTCGAGATACTTCAACCTGATATGGCCTTTTTTGGCTTAAAAGACTATCAACAATACATGGTGATTAAAAGGGTTACTGAGCAGTTTCTGCCATCTATACAAGTGGTGGGAGTAGAAACCATTCGCGATGAAAAAGGATTGGCGATGAGCAGCCGTAATTTGCGTTTAACACCTGAACAGTATGACTCTGCTGTTAATGTTCCTCCGCTTTTAAAAGAAGCTGGAGTAATGCTTTCAACCCATTCGGTTGACGAAATTAAAACCTGGTTTACCAATCAAGTAAATAAAATGGATCATTTAAAAAACGAATACGTTGAGTTTGCTGATGCGGATACATTCGATCCGGTTATTAATCCTTCAAATCATAAAAACATTCGTGTTTTTGCCGCTTTCTACGCTGGCGAAGTAAGGCTCATAGACAATATAGCTGTATAGTTGAAAGTTTAATGTTGGAAATTTGAGGTTAAGGCAGAACGAACATTAAACTTTCAACTTCATAATTCACTAACTTTGGCCCCATTATGATGATACAGGTATTAAAATCAAAAATCCACAGAGTAAAAGTTACTGAATCAAACCTTAATTACATTGGCTCAGTAACAATTGATGAGGATTTGATGGATGCTGCCAACCTTATTGAAAATGAAAAGGTACAAGTTGTAAATAACAACAATGGTGAAAGGTTAGAAACTTATGTACTTAAAGGTACAAGAGGCAGCGGAATGATATGTTTAAATGGCGCAGCCGCCCGTAAGGTACAAACTGGAGATATATTACTTATTTTCTCTTATGCTCTAATGGATTTTGAAGAAGCAAAAACACACAAACCATGGGTTTGTTTTCCTGATACTGATACGAATAGACTAATAAAATAACGCGTTGAACAAAAAGTTTAAAGAAGCGCTTAAGATCATTGTTTTTTTTAGCCTCGGGGTTTTAGTTACACTTTGGGTTTACAATACCATGAGTGCTACTGATAAAACTGCGTTTTGGAACTCTATTTCAAATGCAAATTATCTTTGGCTTATTCTATCCATTTTGTTAGGGACACTTGCACATTATGTAAGAGCTCTTCGGTGGAAATTGATTATAGAACCTTTCGGTTATAAACCGAAAACCTATAATTTGTTTTTTGCCGTAATGAATATGTATTTTTTTAATGCAATGGTTCCTCGTTTAGGAGAAGTAACACGTTGTGCATTGCTAAAAACATACGAAAAAATACCGGTGGAAAAATCATTGGGAACAGTTGTGGCCGAAAGAGCTGTTGATCTATTCTGTTTTGCATCATTTCTTGGAATAATTGCCCTTTTTAATTGGGAAACCTATGTGGAAGTTTATGGTGCCATTCAAGTAGCTATTAAAGACTTTTTATTAGGTGCCGGCAAGAATGAAGAGCCTGGATTTTTAGCAAAGAACTGGAAGTTTATTGCTGCTGGCTTTTTCGCTTTCATATTTGCCATTATGTTCCTTTTTAGGAAGAATAAATTTGTAAGCAAGATTTATGGAAAAGTGTTAGGACTTATAAAGGGATTCTGGCAGGGTTTAAAATCAACATTACTGATTAAAAAGAAGGGTCTTTTTGCATTGTACACGCTTTGCATTTGGGGGCTTTATTTTTTAATGACCTGGGTATGCTTTTTTGCACTTCCTGAAACGGTTACTTATAATATGTTTGCCCCATTTGCAATAATGATCTTTGGGTCATTTGCCATTATGGCAACCCCTAATGGATTAGGCGTTTTTCCAGTGGTAGTGGCCGTAATACTGCATTTACCTGAGTTTGGGAATCATGATAATGGCACCGGAAATGCTTTGGGTTGGATAATTTGGGGTGCCCAGGAAATAATGATCTTGTCGGTAGGGGTTTTGGTGATGATCCTTATCCCTATTTTCAATAGAAATAAGAAACCGGCCCCCGTTTCATAGGGTATTCATTCTTTTTTAAGCCTCAAAACTTGTTGACAAACCAAATATTCTGTGTACATTTGTAGTAGTAAACTAATTCCAATCAATAAATACCAATCGTTTATGAAAAGATTTCTCGGAGGATTATTAATTACTGCGGCTATATTAACTACAAGTTGTTTAGGAAATACTGAGGAGGAGATCTTAGGTAGCTGGAAATATGACAATCAAGGCAATCCAACACAGCATGATATGCGCTGGACCTTTGACGAAGGAGGAAATATTTTTCTTTACAATGTAACCACAGGTGCTCAAGATACCGGGAAATACGAGCTGTATGCTGATGGAACACATAAGATTGTAAAGATTAAAAATACTACTATTATGGATTATAATATGCAAATGAACGGTGAATGGCATATTGTAAGAAGTGACTTTAATATTTTGGTTTTAGGTCTTAAGGAATTTGGCTTTCAGCAAAGAGATTTGATAAGATAGTATCCCTCTACCAGTTAATTACTTTATTTTTATTTTCGATCATCCTTTTGTAATCTTGACCTATGGCCGTCAAGGTAAAATCAGTATTTTTTTGTCAATCATGTGGAGCAGAATCTCCCAAATGGGTAGGTAAATGTACCTCTTGTGGTGCATGGAATACTTATGTAGAAGAACTGGTTACAAAAACAGGACCCTCTTCAAAAACCACCACTTTTCAAACACGACAAGTTACAAGTAAACCTATTCTCATTGATGAAATTGAGTTTAAAGAAGAGGATAGAATTGTTACCTACAGCAACGAATTAAATCGCGTTTTAGGAGGAGGAATTGTTTACGGGTCATTAATTCTTCTCGGAGGAGAACCGGGTATTGGTAAAAGTACGTTGATGTTGCAACTTGCTTTGCATTTGCAAAACAAAAGGGTGCTTTATATTTCAGGTGAAGAAAGCGAACAACAAATAAAATTACGTGCTAACCGGATTGCTGCTAAGAACAATAGTTTATATGTTCTTACTGAGGTGATAATGGAGAACATTCTTACACAATTACACAATCAACCGGCGGATGTAATCATTATCGACTCGATCCAAACTTTATATACTGGTTTAATAGAATCTTCAGCAGGAAGCATCTCACAAATTCGGGAATGTGCAGGGCAATTATTGAAATTGGCGAAAACCACAGGGATTCCCATATTTTTAATTGGTCATATTACCAAGGATGGAAGTATTGCGGGACCCAAAGTGCTTGAACACATGGTGGATGTGGTCCTTCAATTCGAAGGAGATCGCAACCATTTGTTTAGAATTCTACGTGCAAGCAAAAATAGATTCGGAAGTACTTCAGAGATAGGAATTTACGAAATGGCAACTGAAGGATTACGGGAAGTGGAGAATCCGTCGGGAATTTTGATTTCTGACAAGGAAGAAACCCTAAGTGGAACTTCTGTATGTGTTACTATGGAAGGGATTAGGCCCATTTTATTGGAGATTCAGGCCCTGGTTTCCACAGCGGTATATGGTACACCCCAAAGATCGGCCACCGGCTTCGATTTAAGGAGATTGAACATGCTTTTAGCAGTTCTTGAGAAAAGATGTGGTTTCCAGCTGAGTATCAAGGATGTATTCCTCAATTTAACGGGTGGAATCAAGGTTGAAGACCCGGCAATGGACCTCGCGGTAATCAGCGCCATTCTTTCGAGCAATGAAAACACAACCGTAAGTCCTGAAATTTGTTTTGCAGCCGAAGTTGGATTAACGGGAGAGATTCGTCCGGTTACAAGAATTGAACAAAGAATTGCCGAAGCAGAGAAATTAGGATTCAAAAGGATCTTTGTCTCTAAATTCAATACAAAAGGATTAAAACTGGATAAATACCAAATAAAGGTAGTTGGGTTGAACAAAGTGGAAGAGCTTTATAAGGAGCTTTTCTATATATAAGTTTATACATGGAATTTTCAGGAAACATAATTTCAAAATTACCGAGAGTAAAAACCAGCATTTTTACCACGATGAGCGCTCTGGCTAGAGAACATAATGCCATTAATCTTTCACAAGGCTTTCCTGATTTTCATACGCATCCTCAATTAATAGACTTGGTTACGGATGCAATGAAAAAGGGAATGAACCAATATTCACCCATGCAGGGATATCTGCCGTTACGGGAAATAATCGCCCAAAAAACAGCGGAATTATATTCTGCTAATTATGATCCTGATAAAGAGATTACAATTACTGCAGGAGCTACCCAAGCAATTTTTACAGCCATTGCGGCCTTTATAAAAGAGGGTGATGAGGCAATCGTGATTGAACCAGCTTATGACTGTTACGTGCCGGCTATTGAGTTATGCGGTGGTATCCTGAAGTATATTAAACTGGATGATGTAAATTTCACCGTTAACTGGGATGAAGTAAGAAAATCGATTACATCGAAAACGAAGATTATTGTTATCAATACGCCACATAACCCAACGGGGGCTGTTTTAAATGCAGGCGATATAGGGAAATTGCAAAAACTGGTAAAGGATAAAGACATTATTGTTATAAGTGATGAAGTGTACGAACATATTATTTTTGATGGGTTAGAGCACCAAAGTGTGGCCAGATATCCTGAATTGGCAAAACATTGTATCATCGTCTCTTCATTCGGTAAAACATATCATACAACAGGATGGAAAGTAGGGTACGTTTTGGCTCCGGAAAATTTAATGGTTGAGTTTAGGAAGGTTCATCAATACAATGTGTTTTGCGTAAATACTCCTTTACAAGTTGCTTATGCTGAATTAATGAAAGAGAAGGATCTTTATTTGGAATTGGGTAGTTTTTATCAGAAGAAAAGAGATTTTTTTAAAGGATTGATCAAGGGTTCACGCTTTAGTTTGAAACCCGTTTACGGATCTTATTTTCAACTGATGGACTATTCAAAAATCTCAGACGAGAAGGATGTGGATTATGCCATTCGTTTAACAAAAGAACATGGTGTGGCACCTATCCCAATGTCGGTTTTTTATCATAAGAATGTAGATAATCATTATCTGCGATTCTGTTTTGCGAAGGAAAATGAAACTTTGGAAAGAGCGGCAGAAAAATTAATGAAAGTATAAATGCAGGATCTACTAAATATATGTTTGATACAGGTGCCTTTGCATTGGGAAAACAGATCTGCAAATATTGAGCATTTTACCAAGCTATTTGCTCAGGTAAAAGGGGGAACAGATCTTGTTGTTTTGCCCGAAACTTTTACCACGGGTTTCTCTATGAAAAAGGAACAAGCTGAAGCAGATGGGTTTACCGTTGAGTGGATGAAAAAAATGTCGGCCCAATACGGATTTTCTATATCTGGAAGTTTTTTTGTTAATGAAGATGGTAAGTGTTACAACTCACATCATTTTGTTCAGCCGGATGGAGCAGTTAATACTTACAGTAAAAAACATTTGTTTAGATTGACCAATGAACAGGAAGTTTTTACTCCTGGAGATAAACAGATAGTTTTTAATTATAAAGGCTGGAATATTTCTTTGATGGTTTGTTACGATCTACGTTTTCCCGTGTGGATGAGAAGAACGGATAAAAATAATTACGACCTTGTTTTGCTAGTGGCTAATTGGCCCGAAAGAAGAGCTCATGCCTGGAGCACTTTGCTCAATGCTAGAGCAATTGAAAATCAATCTTATGTTATAGGAGTGAATCGGGTTGGAAGAGACGGAAGTGATTTTTTATATGCAGGAGAAAGTGTGGTGATAGATCCAATGGGAAAATACATTTCCAAAGGAAAAATATTTACCGAGGAGTTGGTATACACTGAAGTTTCACATTCAACACTTCAAGCGATAAGAAAAGCTTTGCCTTTTTATGAGGACAGAGATGGGTTTATGCTTTAATACACCAACTCCACAAACGTGCTTTTCTTTGTTCCATGTGGCATTTGAACAACCACAAAATAAGTGCCTGTTGGTAATTGATTTCCATTCCAAGTACCATCCCAATCGTTTTGGTAATTATCACTATTGTATATTTCGTTACCCCAACGATTAAAAAACGAAACTCTACTAAAGAGCGGCAAGGAATCAATTACATACAAATCGTTTTTACCATCACCATTGGGTGAAATAAGATTAGGAATTAAAACCGCTTTTTCATCATCGGTGCATGGGTATACTTGCACCGCATCTATTAAATAATAGGCAGAAGTAACAATACCCAATGCAGTTGTATCCCCAACCAAATTATAGGTAATAACACTTGTTGGAAAAAACCAACCAATTGTAAGCCATTTTCCCCCTCCCTCTGCTATGAAATTCCCTTCTATTTTGATCCAGTTTAATGTATCGTCAATCAACAAATTGGTATATACTTGCGGAGAAGGCATTGGAAGGGTGCCATCAAGGAACATTGAAAAACTGTCTACACTGCAAGCCATTCCTAATTTGTCGCAAACATAGGTTGAATTGTTAGCAAAATTCACAAACATTTCAGCGTGGTAACAGACATCCATTTTTAATGGACTCGTTAATTGAATTCTAACTGCTTCACGGTCATGTAAGCTACCATTAACTCCGTGATAAATAATCCCAATCAAGGAACTTAGATGGTAAGGATATTGAAAAGCAAAAACTATTTTTGGGGGCCTTATAGAAGAAGACGCAAAGCATGATGAATAGTAGTCAGGTGTACTAAATATCGACACTGCATTGGAGGCACCTTGTAGACTCCATTTAGGCAACCAAATATTCAAATTTTCAAAAGATCCTGGGTCAATAGCAATATTGCAACTATCATTATTCTCTTCAAAACTCCAATTGGGAACAAGATTTTGGCAGATGCCCATCTTAATTCCTGCAAAAGTGAGAAAAACGAATCCTAATAATATATATTTACCTTTTGGGGTCATTAATGAAAAACAATAAAACGAATAATTTGTGTTTGATTCTCTAATGAATCGGTTAGAATCATGAAATATGTCCCATTGTGCCATTCCAATATATTCAATTGTAAGCTTCCAATGAATTTACCGGATGTTATTCTTCTACCTTGGAGATCGGTAATTATATAGTTTGTTTCCTGCTCCCTCGAAGAAACCACTGTAGCAATATCTGAAATTGGATTAGGATATAGTATTTAATCTGGATCTTCAAATAAATCAGTAGGATCAATAAGAGCCCTTTCTTCGCTTCCGGAAAACGTTAATTCACATGGATCAACAAATTCCATACAAGGGTCAACGTGATTATGGATAAAAATTCTGGCTTTTAAAACCGCATCTCCATATTCCACCAAGCATAATTCAGCAATATCTATAACTGACTGAATAAGAATAGCATCATTAACTATATATTGATGATTATGGGCTAAACTATCCCATTGTGGAATGAGAAGATGATTGATTTCATGCAGTTTGTTGGAGTAGTCCCAAGATGGATTACAAATCGAATTCATGTTAAATGCAGCAGGATAATTTTCTAATCCAATTAATGTTTCGACACTATCGAGTTGTGCAATATTGGAAGAATAAATGGTGTCTAAAAAAAGTGTAACATTATTGGGTAAAGGATGCAGTATTTGATTCTTATATGCTTTATAATCTCTTAAAATATTATGTTTAAACATCCATTTATGTTCTTGCTCATAAAAAGGTGTAAATCCAACATTTAACATATCCCCATTTGCAAATGCATTCACAATATTATTTGAATCCGGCGGCATGCTGCCACAATTATTAAATCCAAGTCCAGCAAGAAGTGCATTCGGATCATCACGAACATCCAATTTAAGATTAATATTCCACATGGCGGAGAATTAGAAAATCCGTTGAGTGGATTACCTGGACTAGTAGTGCTAGAACTTGTTGGGATTATTGCACCCATTGCATCCAATAAAATACCGTGCATTAAATCAATATCAATAGATGTTGTTCCTACAGTGGGTTGGAAATAGAAAGTAGAATTTGCTCCAACAATAGATTGGTCTGCAACAAACTCATAGATGCTAAGGAAACTTTTTTGAAAACTATTTTGTAGGTTATACTTAAAACCTCCAACGTCTGCCTGGTCTCCTATTCTGGCACTATTAGTACAGGTAAAAGGCTTGCGTTCGTATGGCACAGTTTTGTAATTCCTATACTTTTATCCTCAACAATTATTCCTCGGCTGTTTTTAATTACTGAATTATTATGGATATAATTATTACTAGTGAGGCTTTTTGTAATACCACAATATTGGTAAAAGATGCCCTCAAACGTATTCCGAATATCGTTATCAGTAACATTAAGCTGAGTAACAATGCTAATAGGGCTAGAGAATTATGTTTAATAGCCCTGTAGGTCGTGTTGTAGATTTTATCGTTATTTATGTTAGTGGTATGGGTACCATCAACCCAAATTCCATTATGGCATTGATTGATTTTTGCAAATCCAGTTGTATTATCAACCTGCAAGGTATAAGTTAGGCCGTTATCAGTATTAATTGAATGAACTGCTTTACCGTCAGAAAGAACACCTCCGCTTCCATCAAAATTTCTGATCTAAAAAAAATCTATGTTACTTACTTTTAATTTGGAGTTATATGCTTGTATTCCATTTTCTAAGGATTTGAATTTATTTTGAATTGACATCCCTACCGGTTGAATTTTCACATCGGAGTAGTTCATTAAAAGCCCCACCTGCCCCCTCTTGCCTTCGAAGGAATATCCAGGCAGCAAGTAACCAATATTCCCTGGAATACTATAGTGGAGGAGAGTATTTACAAAATTGGTTTGAAAACGGCATCCTTTAATTTGATTACCGCTTGTGGAAATATAATTATCATATTGTATTCCCACATAGTTATTAATAAATTTTGAATTGATAGCCGTTAAATTTGAGTTATTTTTCACATATACCCCAATTACAGCATCTTCAATAATGGTGTTGGTCATTACAACATTTGTATTCGGCTCATCAGCAAATATTCCTTGCCACATACGATCACAACCGTGTAAATGCGTAATTTGCCCTGCGATATTTACTGCGAACGGATTTGGAGAGGCATCCCAATTGGCACCTCCGCAATAATTATTTATCGAATTAGCATCCGGGTAACTTACATATAAATGATTAACAACACTTTTATGTGTGGTTAATTTAAACCAGCAACAAGCATTCTCTAGATTTCCATCACAGTAACTTAACCCTGATGGGTGATTGGTTGCCTCAAAAGAATTATTATGAATTAGTTCTCCACATGAAACATAATCTGATTCGCAATTGATACAATATTGTGCCCTCAGCATACTTCCGCTTAATAAAAACAGAATAAAAACTACTTTTAAATTTAAAGAGAGCTTTCATAGTTTGAGTTTTATGGTTACCCAAATATAACATTTTTAATTTAAGAAGTCTAGGTCTCTACTAATTTATCATTTCACTTCCACACTCTGAAAGAATCTGCCTTTTTCAGCAAGTAAAATTATTGATTCTCCTTTTTTATTGAAGAAAGTATTGGGCTTGCACCAGGTTTTTTTCTTGTCGTTGTTGATGAGAAATTCTTTGTCTACAATTCCTTTTTCGTCAATGGTAATCGCTGCAAGATCCGATTTTTTGGGATCTACCATGAACATCATATTTCCCGGATTTTTAGGCTTCAGGTTTTTGGGATGATCGTTATAAAGTAAAACTAATTTGCCTTTTAAAAGGCCATACGCAAATGAAGAGTGAACTGCTCCGTCGTTTCTTGTAAATTGTTTTTTAGGAATGCGAAGTTTCCTTAACAAACTCCCGGTTGAATCAAACTTGAAAACAAAAATGTCGTTGTAATAATAATTATAATTACAGCTCATTAACGAGCTTCTATAATCAGGAATGCAAGTTTCGTTCACCAATATATATTCAGCCAAGAGATAATATCCACCGTCGGGTGATCGCACCATGTCAACCAATTTAACTATGGGTTCTTCGGCACTTATATCGGTAAATGGACTTTCCACTTCAAAATCAGGAATAAAATCCTGATCGAAAGGTTGAATTTTTATAATGGAAGGAGTGGCGCTGTCTTTTTCAAATTCGGTAAAATAAACTCCGTGTGGTTTAAGATCTCCTTTTTTATCGAGGTAAAGTCCAGATAAAAAAATCTTTCCCGGCTTTTCTTTTACATCAATGAACATGTTATACACGTTCTTGTTTTCGATATTTAAAACCGTTTCTAAATAATCATCATTTTGCGATTCACTTAGTTGGAGAAGAGAAAAATAATAATCGGAATTTGGAAGCCCTTTCTGTTTTTGCTGATCCTTGTTAAGGATAATCTTAAACAACATAAAAACCCTGTTTTGGTCATCTACCTCCATTTGGGCCAGTTCATATCTGTTCTCTTTGTAAGGGATGTCCAGATTTTGTTTCCAGAGAGCATGTAGGTTTTGATTATAGCATCCAATTTTAAAAATTTGTGCATCGGTTTTTGGATCGGTTTCTACACCAATAGCAGCAAAACTTTTTTTCTCTAAATCATACTCAAGAATGAAACTGCCTTTTTCAAATTTATTGGGAGTTTTTATCTTTAGTATTTCTTGGGGATCTCCCATTTGAAATCCATTTACATATTGAACGGCATACAATTCATTCTCCAGCTTATCGGTATTGTATGTGCTAAACAGAACAATCAACGAACTATCTAAAACAAAGGCTTCTTCAAACTCAACTCGATGTTTGATGACATTGTTTTTGAAAAGGTCTTTTTTATAAATTTCGATGGAATACTTTTTCATCATATTCCCCATTTCGAAATGATCAGCATAAATGGTGGCTTCACCAAACGGACTAAATTTATAGCGAAGAATATCATAAGAGTTACTGTTGTAGCCAATGACATGGTCGTGTAATTCGCGGGAGCTCATTTTTTCTACATCGGAAAACCTTACTTCAAGATTCTGTGAATAAGAATGAATGAAAGAAAGACAAGAGATGATATAGAAAATCTTTTTATTCATCTACTTCTTGGTATGACCCATCTTCTGTTTGATTGTTGAAACCACCCGATTGGCCACCACTGGGCTTACGTGGCTTAGAGGTAAGTCCTCTTAAAAGAGCTCCCAAACCAAGCATGCCAACTATACCTGCGAAAATAAATGCAAACAGTTTTGGATATAAAAAAACTAAAAGGGAAATAACGATAAGGGTAAGACCAATGGAGATCAGGATATTTTTTGCTCCGCGTCCACCGTTTACAATAAATTTTACCATAATGCTCAATTAAAAAAGGTATGCTGTAAAAGGTGTTACTTTTTCAGCATACCTCAAATTTAAGGTTTATAACGATTAACCAATTGTTATTGTTTTCGAAGTTTCTTCGTTATTGCTTTCTTTTTTAGGTAAAATAACTTTTAACACGCCATTTTCGTAGTTGGCTTTGATGTTTGCTGTCTCTACCTTTTCACTTATTTTGAAGTTTCTTTTAAAGCTATTGTAACTAAATTCTTTTTTAATGTAATTCTGTTTTTTAGTTTCATCTTCTACTTTCTTATCGGCACTGATGGTAAGAATCTCCTTTTTCAAATCAACTTTAAAATCTTCCTTGGTAAGACCGGGAGCAGCTAATTCGATCGTGATGTTTTTTTCGTTTTCTACGACATTTACACTTGGGGTTTGAGATTGAAAATCGGATCCGAACAGGCTTTGAAGTTCTGGAGCAAAAAATTGATTAAACGGGTTTGAATTCCAACCACGATTGGTGGTTTGAGGGGTGCAGTTTTTATTTTTTACAACTATCATACTTTTAAATTTATGTTTGGTAATCCATCTTCAACACTTGTTCCAAACCATAAAAAGAGCCATTCTGGCCGAAACGAGTGAGTGTTTTAGGACAAAATGGCGGATCAGGGGCTAAGGGCCTGAATTTTCGACCAATTTTAATGGAACACCGATGGCACGGATTCGACTGATTATTACGGATTCAATTTGTGTAAATCCGTAACATCTGTGTCATTGGTGTTCTATTTATTTAAAATTATTGCAACTTGATATCTTTAATATCTAATTCCAGATTCACTTTCCCCATCCACTCATTCTCTTTTAGATTATAAGCAATAGAAAATTTCTGGCCTTTAGAAATATGCTCAAAATAATGCCCTAACTTAAATGCAATGGCTTTAAATGCCATAGTAGGCTCTGCAGCTGGAGCTAAAACTAATTTTAAATGATTGTCACCAACAATACGTGTACCATCCAAAGCAATTACATCCGTACACATAAAAACCGGATCCATATTGGCGGGTCCGAAGGGAGCTAACTGTTTTATGATACTGTGAAATTTTGGATTTACTTTTTGCAAGGGAAGTTCTTCATCAATTTCAATTTCCTGAACGGGAATTACACCGTTCAACATTTTCACTACTGTTTCTTCAAATTTCTTTTGGAAAGGATCGAGGTTCTCCATTTTCATGGAGAGACCTGCAGCAAACATGTGTCCGCCAAAAGCCTCTAATAGATCGCTGCATTCCTCAATAGCAGCATGTACATCAAATCCTTTTATACTTCTTGCAGATCCGGTTGCCAAACCATTGCTTTCAGTTAAAATAATGGTGGGCTTATAATGTTTTTCTAAAACACGGGAGGCTATAATTCCCACTACACCTTTATGCCATGTTGAATTGAAAAGAACGTTGGATCTTTTGTTTAATAGAGTCTCGTTTTCCTCTATCATTTGCAATGCTTCGGCAGTAATTAATTTATCTAAACCTTGTCTTTCTTTATTGCTTGTTTGCAACATTTCGGCATACTCATTAATGAGTGGATCATTTCCGCTGGCGGTTAAAAGTTCAACAGCCCCACTTCCATGTTTAATTCTTCCGGCAGCATTAATTCTTGGTCCGATGATAAAAACAACCTCCTCCACCGAAAGTTTTTTTTCTATTCCAGCAAGCTGAATCATTTTTTTTATTCCTGGACGAGGTTGTGAATTCAAAATTTTTAAACCTTCCGAAATAAAAATTCTATTCTCACCAGTTAATGGAACAATATCACAACAAGTTGCAACCGCAACCATATCTAAATATCCAAATACATTCTGAGCCGGTAAACCCATTTTTTGCGATATAGCTTGCATTAATTTGAAACCCACACCGCAACCACAAAGTTCTTTATATGGATATTTGCAATCGGCTTGTTTTGCATTTAAGATTGCAACGGCATTTGGTAATTTTTTACCGGGTAGGTGATGATCACAAACGATAAAATCAACTTTATTTTGTTTGGCGTAATCGATTAATTCAACTGATTTAATTCCACAGTCTAAACAAATGATTAATGTAAATTCATTGTCGATAGCAAAATCTATCCCCGCTTTAGATACGCCATATCCTTCTTTGTATCTATCAGGAATATAAAAGGCGCAACCAGCATAACCAAGCTCGTTTTTAAAAAATGAATATAGCATGGCTACGCTTGAAGTTCCATCCACATCGTAATCACCAAATATTAAAATCTTTTCTCGTGAATCCAGCGCCTGAATAATTCTGGTGCAAGCTTTGTCCATGTCTTTCATTAAAAAAGGATCATGAAGATCAGCAGCAATGGGTCTAAAGAATTGCCGTGCTTCTTCAAAATTGGCAATTCCTCTTTGAATTAATAATTGAGCTACTGGCAAACTTACTTTTATAGCAGTTGCCAATTCTTCTGTTTTTTTAGGATCGGGCTTTTGTTTAATGACCCATTTTTTGTCAATTATCATCTTCCCAAAATAATTATTTTTTTAAATATTACATCCACTAATTATGGCCACCTAAACATTTAGTTTCTCAATCACCCCCTGATTTTGACTTTAAGTTGACCTTATTGTAGCCATTCAGATTTTTTAATCTAAGAGACGGAATTTCAGCGAGAATGTTATAAATGTTCGACAATCAGAGCATAATGTCGATTAGATTAAAAAATAATTAAGAAATCTTAACCAGAATGTTTAATAATGTAGTAAATTCACCCCTAAATTCAAATTACAAGTTTTATGAGAAAAATCTATTTATCGCTTGCAATGGTTTTTATGGCAGGGCATTTGGTCGCTCAGTCATCAACTATAACAAGCTCAACAACGGTAAAAAATTCCAATGAGACGAAGGTGTCCACTCAAAATGCGGTGTTTCAGTCTTCAGACTTACCTGGTTTCCCAGTGTATCAAAACACAGGAAATAAGGAAGTGGACGATACCAACTATGGGATAGCAAAAGAAAATTGGATCAAAGAAAATAAGGTTATGTACGACCAGTATGTAGCTAAATTATCAGGATCTACTACTCCAACAGTTACTACTAAAACAACAGTTTCAAAAAGCTATCTTGACACTTTGTCAGAAGATAGAAAGAAATATGTTTTAGATCACCCAGAGCTATATATTATTGAATAATTAAACTCAGATTTTAAGATTTATGAAAAAACTATTATACGCTGTTCGTTTATCTGTGGTGTTGCTTTTAATGGCAACTTCCGCAAGCCATGTCGTTGCGCAATGCTCTTCGACATATACTATTACGATATCTTCTTGTGGCTTTTATGATGAATCCAGTTTTACGATTCTAAACGCCTCCCTTACTCCAGTGTTTACTGAAACGACTGCGGGTACTTTTACTTATACCCCTGATGGTATTGCTCCTAACAATGGGCCATTTACTTTTACTATTGAAACCCAAGGTGCTTTTAATGACAACTGTGCAGATTATACTGTAACCAGTCCATGTGGTACCATGGTTTCTGGAAATATTACGGGAGGACTTACATTCACCTCGGCTGCATTCTGTTGCAATACACCACCACCACCACCGCCACCCGGTGATGAGTGTAGCACTGCCATTCCTTTTTGCGGAGGAACTATATCAGGCACCACAACTACTTTTACTCCGAACGGAAGTTATCCTGTTTGTGGTTTTGCAAATAACTCAAACAGTGTTTGGTATTCAATTGTTGGTAATGGAGGAGCTATGCCAATTAGTCTTTGTGGCAGCTCATTCGATACATATTTATCTGTTTACACAGGTACTTGTGGAGCTTTAACTTGTGTTGCCAGCAACGATGATTTCTGTGGTTCTCAATCTGAAGTTACAGTTCCTACTACCGCAGGAACCATTTATTATATTGAGGTAAAAGGCTATAATACTTCCTCTGGAACCTATATCTTAAATACGCCTGTTACAACTCCTGCAAATGATAACTGCTCTGCAGCAGTTACTATCACGTCAGGTACGATTTCAGGAAGTACAGACTGCTCAACTGTTGATGCAGTCCCTCTAGCTGGAACAGCATCTGCACCAACCGCTGGAGGTGTTTGGTATACTTATACACCAGCTTGTTCAGGATCTATAACCGCATCAGTTTGTACTGGTACTACTTTTGATTCTCAAATTAGTGTCTTTACTGGCGCATGTGGCGCTTCAGTTGCAGTTGACGGTAATAACGATTTTTGTGCGACTCAATCTAGTGTTACTTGGGCAGGTACTGCTGGAACTACTTACAGTATTTTGGTTCACGGAAATGGAACGGCTACTGGGCCATTCAGTTTAAACTTAGTTCAAGTAGATGCAATTGCACCGGTTGCTGATATTGCTGTTTTACCGCCTGTTAACAGTATATGTGCTGTAACTTTAACTGCTCCAACAGCTACTGATAACTGTGCAGGTTCAATAAACGGAACAACCCCTCAAACTTATTATAGTTTGAACGGTACATATAACGTAATATGGACTTACGATGATGGTAATGGAAATACTGCAACACAAACTCAATCAGTAACTGTAAATGATATTATTGCACCAGTTTCTCAATTACCTGGAGATACTACAATTTCTGCCGGTCTTGGAACCTGTTGTGCGATTTACTCTTTTTCAAATGCTTCAGTTACACCACCAAATCAAACAGGAAATTTCTTTGAAGATGGATGGAGTAACAATGGTTTTTATTCAACTGCCGATGATATTGTTGTTCCTGCTGGGGTAACATGGTCTGTAACAAATGCAACATTTGATGCATTTACTATTCTGCCACTTCCTGCCACTATTGATGTAGTTTTCTATGATGATGCTGGAGGATATCCTGGTGCTGTAATAGCAACTGATGTAATTAATTCAGGTACTTATACAGCTACAGTGGTAGGTAATAATTTTGGAATTGATGTTTATCATTATGACTTCCCATTAACTACCCCAGTTGTTTTAACTGGTGGTGGAGGTTCTACTTATTGGGTAGCTTTCCAAAATAATGGAACTTCAGCTTCGTATTGGGAAGTAAGTTCTTTAGGAACGTATGGCAACAATTCATTACAAGTTAATGGACCACTAGGTACGGCAAACTGGGCTGGACCTTATATTAATATGAACCAAGACCACGTGTTCTCACTAACTGTTGCTCCTGATCCATTATTTATTGATGGTTGTGGTGGACCGGTAACTGAACTTCAAACTGCAGGTCCTGCTTCTGGAACATGTTTCCCTCTTGGTACAACAACTATTACTCATACTGGTACAGATGATAACGGAAACGTTAATACATATTCTTTTGATGTTACTGTAATCGATACTGAAAACCCAATTCCAGATCTTGATTCATCTGCAGCTTATAATTTCTCATCATCTAATTTGCCAATGGCGATTGTTGATGGAGGTATTATTATGGACTCAATTTTAGTGAGTGGTGTTCCAACAATACTTGCTACAGGAGACCTTTCTTCAGTATGTATAGACATTAATCATAGCTTTGATAGTGATCTTACCATTTCATTAATTTCTCCAACAGGAACTCTGTTCATTTTATCAGATGCTAATGGTGCTGCTGAGGATGATTATATCACAACTTGTTTTGATATGACTGCAGCAACTAACATTAACAGTGCTGCCGCTCCTTTTGTTGGCTCGTTCATACCGGAAGGTGCTGGTGGATTTGATGTATTCAACGGTGAAAATGCAAACGGCTATTGGAAAATTATGGTTCAGGACAATTTCACTCCTAATGTTGGAGCTTTAATGGAATTCCATCTTAATTTTGATTTCCATTGGGAAGATTTATTACCTTCGGTTCATTCTGATTGTGCTACATTAACTGTACCTACTGCTTCTGATAATTGTGGCTCAACTATTACAGCAACCACATCAGATCCTACTTCATTTACTGCTGACGGAACATACAATGTAACATGGACGTATACTGATGCTGCTGGCAATACTACTACTCAAACACAAGAAGTTGTGATTAACGATGTAACACCACCAGTTCCAACACAAGCCTCAATTCCATTGAGCTCTTCATCTTGTACTGGTACAGTGGAAACAATTCCCACTGCAGTTGACGGTTGTACTGGAGCTACCATTACTGGTACCACCACCGATGCAACTACATACAATGTAGCAGGAACATATACAATTACATGGAGTTATAATGATGGAAATGGAAACATTGCTACACAAACACAAACCATTATTGTAAATGATACTCAAGATCCGGTTCCAACACAACCAATTCTTGGGAATGTTATTGGTAATTGTACTGTAACAGTCTCTCCTGCTCCAACAGCTTCGGATAACTGTGCAGGTACAGTTACTGGAACAACTACTGATCCGCTTACTTATAATGTAATAGGTACATTCTTTATTACCTGGACTTATTCTGATGGTAACGGAAATACATTTACACAAAATCAAACAGTAGTTGTAAATCCATGTTTAGGTATTGAAGACGAATCAGGACAATGGAATGCTTTGGTATATCCTAATCCAAATTCAGGAATCTTTACTTTAAGCTTATCTGAAATGCCGACAGAGAATACTGAAATTCGTTTAGTTGACGGATTAGGTCAAGTTCTATACTCTGGTATTTTACAAAATCAAGTTCAACAATTTGACTTTAGTCATCTTGCTTCTGCTACTTACTACTTGTTGATTACAAACAACAATGGACATATTAGCAAGCCCGTGATTGTTCGTCATAATTACTAGAATTAATATTTCTCAAAAAAAGGGAGCCTTATGGCTCCCTTTTTTATTTCCATTCGTCCTGAAAAAAGGGAATAAATAGCAGAATGCTCGTATTTGCTTAAACAACAGAAGTTTAAACCAGTAATAAATTGTTGTTAACCTTCAAGTCAGGGTTGCAAAACCATGATACAATTATCGAACTTTGCTGTTGCAAAAATTCTCAGTGAAATATACTTTTATCATATTGGTTTTGTTTGGTGCAATGTCAACAAACCTTATAGCTCAAACTCCTTCTACTTGTTTTGAGATTGAAAGTATTTTGGTAGATGCTTGCGGGAATCCTGAAGGTGAAAATGAAATGGTGAGGTTCCATGTTGGACCAAGTCCGTTAAATGTTTCTTCTTTAAGTGTGAATTGGCCAAACAATGGTTGGCTGGGAGTTTGTCAAAACGGAACTACGGCAACCAAGGTTTCACAACTAAATGCTTCAATCACGGCTTGCGGATTTATATTAGAACCCATGGGAGGTATTTTGCCCGCGGGTGCAACAGTTATTTTGGTGGGGAGCACAAACTTTAATACAGCTGCGAATTCTTTTGCTTTGTTGACTGATACGATTTATATTATTTTTCAATGTTCGGGAAATACAACCGGACATTTTGCAAACGCAACAGGAAGCGGGACCAGAACCTTGTCAATGACTTTTGGAGTTGGTTGTAGTGATGCTGTTACTTACGATTGCCAGCAACTAGTAGACATCAATGGTAATACAGGAACAGGAGGTTCATCAACTGACCGTGACGGATCTACAGCAAATTTTACCTGGCCGGGTATTGGTTCTTATACAAACCAAGGCTGCGCAGCTCCTTTTGTTCCTCAGTTAGTGGACGCAGGACCTGACTTAAGTGCATGTCAAGGTGATACCATTTCTTTAAACGGTTTTGCTTCAAGCTCATTTGGTTCATTGCAATGGACCGGTGGTGCCGGCTCGTTTATTAATTCAACTCAGGCTAATACTCAATATGTGGTTAGTATTTCTGATGTTGGAACCATCCAATTGTTTTTAAGTGCTACGAATTGTAACGGAGTTGTGGTTGATACAATGGAGCTCCTCGTTTATAATTTACCTATCGTTAATATTACACCGGCCGGACCGATTTCAATTTGTGGCGGCGATACAGTTACCCTCAATGCAGGAGCAGGAGGGCCATATACATGGAATACAGGCGCTACAACTTCCAGTATTGACGTGTTTACTGCCGGAACCTATATTGCTTCTGCAACAAGTTCATGCGGAACAGTTTATGATACTGTTGTTGTAACAGGAGGAAGTTTGCCTGTTGCAAGCATTAATCCTAATACAAACCTTGTACTATGTCCAGGAAATACATTGCAATTAAATGCTTCGGGAGGTGTAAATTATTTGTGGACTAATTTGCAAAATACCAGTTCAATTATTGTAAATACACCTGGAGTTTATGGTGTTTTAGTTTCTAATGGATGTGGAAGTGATACGATCTCGGTGAATGTTTCCGGAGGAATTGCTCCCTCGGTTGGCATTAGCAATATTGGACCTATAACTATTTGTTCAGGAAATTCGGTTAATCTTAGTGCAAGCGGAACAGGAAATATTGACTGGGTAGGAATTTCAATAGATAGCATTATAAATGTAAATTCAACGGGTCAATATTTCGCAATAGCAACTAACGGGTGTGGAAGCGATACCGCCTCTATACTTGTTACTGTTGAACAATTTCCATTCATCGATATTCTTCCCTCTTTTAGCGGATGTACCGGTTCTTTCATTTTAGTAACTCCGGTTTATTTAGGAAATATATTATGGTCCGACGGATCTGCTTCCACTACTAACCAAATCAATGTATCGGGGAATTATTATGCCATCGCATCAAATTTTTGTGGAACCGATACTGCTTTTTTTACCGTAACCCTATCAAGTGTAACAGCAAGTTTTTTTGTAGATAGTATAGATGGTGCCTCCCCATTATTCGTGAATTTTACAAATACATCAACCAACGCCACGGACTATAGTTGGAATTTTGGAAACGGGGACACGTCATCACTCGTTGATCCTTCATACATTTTTAATCCTCCAGGAAACCATATCGTAGTGCTTACGGCCACCAATATAGATGGATGCTCTGATACCGCTAGCATAATCATCGAGGTTTTCGCCTGTGATAACAAAGTATTTATTCCAAACACATTTACCCCAAATCTTGATGAAATCAACAATGTTTTTTACGTAGTAAGTAATTGTGCACTCACATCTAAGGTTACAATTTTTGATCGTTGGGGACGTGAGATACATATTTGGACAGATCTTTCTCAAGGTTGGAATGGCAAAACACAATCGGGCGAAGAATTGCCGATAGGAACCTATGTATATCGGTACGAACTTGAGGATGTAAACGGTGACAGCTATGTTTATACGGGTATGATAAATCTATTGCGCTAGCTGTTTAAAACCTGTAAAAACTTGTTTTTCCATAGTTAGTTTTGCTAACTAAATTTACCCTAAATTTTTGTAGTTATGGAGCAGTATCATGCGCTGATGAAGCGAATTTTGGATGAAGGAGTAAAAAAAGAAGATCGTACGGGTACAGGTACAGTTAGTGTTTTTGGGCATCAAATGCGTTTTGATCTTTCAAAAGGATTTCCGGTGATTACCACCAAAAAACTCCATTTGAAATCCATTATTTACGAGCTGTTATGGTTTTTAAATGGAGAAACCAATATTGAGTATCTAGCAAAAAATGGAGTTCGTATTTGGGATGACTGGCCTTACGCAAAATATAAAAAATCACCAGAATTTGCAGGAGAAACCATTCAGCAGTTTTCAGAGAAGGTAGCAAATGATAATATATTTGCGCAAAAGTGGGGAAACCTTGGTCCGGTATACGGCTACCAATGGAGAAATTGGCCTACACCTGATGGAAAACATATTGATCAAATCACACAATTGATTAATACAATCAAAAATAATCCTGATTCACGAAGAATAATTGTTAGTGCCTGGAACGTTGGCCAGATTGATCAAATGGCATTACCACCTTGTCACGCATTTTTTCAATTTTATGTGGCCGATGGAAAATTATCATGCCAATTGTATCAACGAAGTGCAGATGTATTTTTAGGAGTTCCTTTTAATATTGCCTCATACGCAATGTTTACCATGATGATTGCTCAAGTATGTAATCTTAAACCAGGCGACTTTGTGCATACATTGGGAGATGCCCATTTATATTCAAATCATATTGAACAAGCAAATCTTCAACTTACTCGCGATCTTCGATCTCTGCCTACAATGGAAATAAATCCTGCAGTCAAAAATATTTTCGATTTCAAGTTTGAGGATTTTACCTTGGTAAACTACGATCCTCATCCACACATTAAGGCAGCGGTTGCCGTTTAGTTTTATGAAAGTTTCTTTAGTTGCTGCGATAGCGAAAAATAACGCAATAGGCAAAGATAATAAGTTGCTTTGGCATCTTTCAAACGATCTTAAATTCTTTAAGGCCTATACTCTGGGTAAAGTGATTCTAATGGGTAGAAAAACATTTGAATCCATAGGGAAAAGAGCATTACCAGGAAGAATAAATGCTGTAGTAAGTAGGGATGCAAATATTAATGTTGAAAATGTTTTGGTTTTTAGAAGTTTGAATGCAGCATTGCAACACTTTAAAAATAGTGAAGAGATTTGCATTGTTGGAGGAGCACAAATGTATAAAGACACTTTACCCATTGCAGATCTGTTAATTCTTACCAGGGTGGATGTTTCTCCCGAAGCCGATGTTTATTTTCCCGAAGTAAACTGGAGCGAATGGAATCTTGTTGCGGAGGATGCAAAACTCGCTGACGAGAAACATGCATATAACTACAATTTTCAAACATACGAGAGAAAGGCATAACCTTTGCAGGGTTAAAAAAAGTATAAATTGAGCAAAATCTATTGTTTACAGAGGGTTTTGGCTTATTATTGTATATATAAAATGGGATTTTCCATGGTGCGCTATCTCTTACTGAGTTTATTATTTGTTACGCAATTAGCTTATGCTCAATGCCTTTCAGGCAATTGCGACAATGGTAAAGGAACCTGGAAATACACCGATGGCACCCTCTATACAGGATCTTTTAAGAACAAAAAATGTGAAGGTCAGGGTAAGATCACTTATCCAACCGGGGCAGTTTATGAAGGAGAATGGAAGGAAAACCATCGCCATGGCAAAGGACTTTATACATTCCCTAATGGAGACATCTACGACGGTGAATATGTAAATAGCGAAGAATCGGGCAAAGGAACTTATCGTTATACCTCCGGCGAAGTTTACACCGGCAATTTAAAGAATGGGGTTTTCGAAGGCAAAGGAAGATATACGTATGTAAACGGAGATTATTACGAAGGCGATTTTAAAAACGACAAGAAACATGGTTTTGGAAAATATATTTGGATAGAAGGAGATATCTACGAAGGAGATTGGCTTGATGGTAAAAGGACCGGCAAAGGAACTTATATTTTTAAAAACGGGAACAAGTATATTGGCGACTATACCGATGGTCAGGAACACGGCAAAGGTACTTTCTACTATACTGATGGTGATAAATACGAAGGAGATTATACCAACGGACAAAGAAGTGGTCAGGGAACATTTTCATTTAAAGATGGATCATATTATATCGGGGGATTTTTAAATGGTGATTTTAACGGACATGGAATTTATTTTTGGGCCGATACAAAAGACATTTACGAAGGGGAGTGGAGCAAGGACAAAAGAAACGGTAAAGGAAAATATACAGGTGGAGATGGCAGCACTTGCGATTGTAATTATTTAAATAATAAAAAACACGGCTATGGTGAACTTCGTTTCTCAAACGGAGATGTTTACAAAGGTGCTTTTTTTGAAGGGAAACGTGAAGGCGAAGGTGTTTATACTTTTTCTGATGGAACCAATGAAACAGGAACTTTCGTAAATGATGAATTTGTAGCCGGAGTGATAACCTATCCAAACGGGAAAAAGAAAAAATATAAAAAGAAGGTGGTACCTATTACTGTTAGAAACGTTAATAACTAATCTTTTCTTTTTAATCGGGCCATATAAAACCCGTCGCTTTCGGCTATTTCGGGAGAGATGTTTTTTTCCTCCTCCAATTCAAACTCCGGGTTAGCATCAATAAAATCTTTCACTCGTATTTCATTTTCGCTGGGGAAAACGCTGCATGTAACATAAACAAGTTTGCCTCCTTTTTTCACCATACTTGAATAACGTTGCAGAATATCTTTTTGAATATTGATGATTTCTTCCAATTCCGTTTCATGAAGTTTCCACTTAATGTCGGGATTTCTTTTTAATACTCCCAGTCCACTACATGGAGCATCAATTAAAACAAGATCGGCGGTCTCTTTTAAACGCTTCACTACTTTGTTATTTTCTAAAAATTTTGCTTCAACATTTTCTACTCCGGCCCTTTTACACCTGGTTTTTAATTCTTCCAGTTTATAAGGTTGAATATCCAAAGCAATAATTTTTCCTTTATTATTCATTTTGGCAGCAAGATGTAATGTTTTACCACCAGCACCAGCGCAAGCATCAATTACACGCATTCCGGGTTTAACTTCAGAGAAATATGCTACATGTTGTGAACCTACATCCTGTATTTCTATTTTCCCTTGTTTAAAAAATGGGTGTTTAAAAATTTCTTCAAATTCATCTAAAACAATTGCATCATCGCTTAAGTTGGAGGTAGAAAACGCCATTTCGTGTTCATCAAAATCAGCCGCAACTTCAACTATGGTGGTTTTTAAAGTATTTACACGTAAACATTGTTTGTAATGACTATTAAGCGCATCCATTGTTGCATCCCAATTTTCGCCTAATTCTGCTTTTCCTTTTTCTTCTAACCAATCGGGCAATGAATGTCTACAGGCACCATCTTTTATTTTTTCTTCCAACTTCTTCCTAGCAGTGTTTACATTCAGATTTTTCATCCAATCGTGCGGAGGAAGGTTGTTTCCTTTTCTTACCAGATTAATTCCAATAATTCTTGCAATGTTCTCATCTTGCATAGAAGGGTTTGCGCTATTTACTTCGATCAACAATCTCCACCAACGAATAATTTCGTACACATTTTCGGCAACAATCTTTCTATCAAATTTATTTACCTCATAGGTTTTAAAAAGTAGTTCAAGTGCTTTACCCGGAGTTTTCTTTTTAACGAAGATCCATTGGATAGCTTGAATAATAAGAGGAACATGATGCGTTTTCATAGAGCAAAGATAATTGTTTTTATGGCGCCTTCCCTATGCTCCAGGCTCGCTGTTCGCTCGGCCCTTTTCAAATTGGCAATTAGCAAAGATCAATTAGCAAAGACTTACGCCGAAAGGCGTTGCCAATTGCATATCGATTATTGTCAATTGAAAAGGGCCAGGCCCTTCGCAGCGGTGGCGCTTCCGCATTCCTAGGTATTTATTGGAACCACGAATCCCTACAGCGATGGTATTGGTATCTTCTAAAACACTGGAAGACGAAAGCTCTAAGAAAATCTGCGAAATAAACTTCCGTCTTCCGTCTTCCAGCTTTTCGTTTACCTTTGTATAATCATGCAAGAAAAGAAGTTTTATAAACCTAAATCAGCACCCATGCCTTTTACGCATGGTATTCATCCCGTGCTAGAAGCGTTAAGGAGTGGAAAAGAAGTGGAAAAAATTCTTGTAAAACGTGGTTTGAAAAATGATTCAACTGCCGATATTTTTGAAATTTGTAAGGAAAGAAGTATTCCTGTGCAAGAGGTTCCCGAAGAAAAGTTAAACAGGACCACCAATAAACCTCATCAAGGAATTATTGCATTTTTAGGACTTGTTGAATACCAAAATATAGAAAACATTGTTCCGTTAATTTTTGAAAAAGGAGAAACTCCCTTGTTGATTATTTTAGACAGAATTACTGATGTAAGAAATGTAGGTGCCATTTGCCGAAGTGCAGTTTGCACGGGAGCACATGCTGTTATAGTGCCGTCAAGAGGTGCAGCACAAATGAACGAGGATGCCATTAAATCATCAGCCGGAGCTGTTCATCAAATTCCTATTTGCAGATCTTATAATTTAAAAGAAACCATTTCTTTTATAAAAAATTCAGGAATAAAAGTGGTAGGGGTAACCGAGAAAACAAATAACCTGATGTATAAAATTGATTTTAAGGAACCTGTTTGTATTATCATGGGAAGTGAAGAAGATGGAATCTCTCCTGAATATTTAAAATTATGTGATGAAACCTGTAAAATACCCATGACTGGTCCAGTAGAAAGTTTAAATGTTTCTGTTGCGGCAGGAGTTACTTTATTCGAAGCCGTTCGTCAAAGAAATTAAAATATGTTTCCTGATAAATTCATAAAGCGAATCCAAGAACAATTTATGGATGCCGATGATTTTATCGCATCCCTCCAGCTACCACCAGTTACATCCATTAGAAAACATCCTGTTAAAGGGAAGAATTCAACGATCGAAGTTGGGGAAGAAATAAAATGGTGTCCACATTCATTTTATTTAAAACAACGACCCATTTTTACTCTTGATCCTTTGTTTCATGCGGGTGCATATTATGTACAGGAATCAAGTTCAATGTTTTTATGGAAAGTATTGGATGAAATATTTGACGATAAAAATATTCGAATGTTGGATCTATGTGCAGCACCGGGAGGAAAATCAACGTTAATTTCTTCATGGTTAAATGGAGATGGAATTTTAGTTTCTAATGAAGTAATTAAATCAAGGGCACAAGTTATTTTAGAGAATATTACAAAATGGGGTTATGCAAATAATTGGGTTACCAGCACCGATGCTTACGTGTTGGGCGGATTAGACGAGTTTTTTGATTGCATTTTAATTGACGCTCCGTGTAGTGGTGAGGGATTGTTTAGAAGAGATCGCTCAGCCATAGATGAATGGAGTGAATCTAACTGTGATTTATGTGCGGGAAGGCAACGAAAAATTGTGGCGGAAATTTTACCTGCTCTTTCGGTTGGTGGATATTTAATTTATTCTACCTGCACTTTTAATCCCAAGGAGAATGATGAAAATATTGAATGGATGTTGAATGAGTTTCCATTGGAAGTGGTGGAATTAAATCTTGACGCATTTGACGCATTAACAAAAACGGAAATAGGCGGACAGGCTTTTTATCCACATAAAACAAAAGGAGAGGGCCTCTATTGTTGTGTTTTAAGAAAAAAAAATGAGGTAGCGTCAAATGATAGTGTAAGAAAACAGAAGATGCATTTTGAGAAATTTGATCGCAAAAAGTATTCGTTGGATGGATTTGTGAAAAACCCTGCTCAGTTTTCTTTTTTAGATTTAAATGGACGAATTATTGGTTTCCCAGAGGAAAAACTAAAGGAGTTTACAACTGTTTCATCAGTTACAAAAGTTATAGGAGGATATTTGGCAATAGGTGAAATAAAAGGGAAAGATTTAATTCCGGATCATTCATTGTCAATGAGTGTTTGTTTAGAGCAACCTTTCCCAATTATTTCACTCAGTAACGATGAAGCGCTTTTATATTTATCCAGAAAGGATTTAAAATTAGAATCTGAACATACAGGTTGGTGTACAATAAAATTCCAGGATCAACCTTTGGGATTTATTAAAAAACTATCTAATAGGATCAATAATTACTATCCAGTTGAGTGGAGAATCAGGATGGACGTGTAATCCTTTAGTTTTCAACATAGTGTTAGTATTAAATTTGACTTAAATTGGCATGGCTTTCGGAATTGTTTTCGTAAATTTAGAATATGGAAGCAAGAAAGAAAGTACTCATCACCACCCTATTCTCATTTTTGATAAGTACATCTCTATTTTCTCAAACAGATTTAATGTTTGGTACAAAAAGAATTAATGTTCTAGGTAATGAAGTATGCAGCTATACTGTGAACAAAAACAGTCACATTGCAAAGGACTATCTTGACATTACCAACGGTATTTTACTTTATACCATTGTGGATTTTGTAGATGGAAAACCAGTTCGCATGGTAATGATTGAATGTAAATTAGCTGATTTGGATAAATCAAATTGCTCTTTAAGGGAATCCGATCAAAAATCGGAATATACACCGGGTCAGATTTATGTTTTATACCTCTATACACTAAAAGACCAGGTGAATATTTCTACCACTGTTTATGAATCTCCTGATGCTGTGGCAACAATAATGAAAAGCTCTGTTAGTCGCTTACACTTTCGCGATCATAAGGTAGCCGAAGGCTACTACGACAGCTATTTTAAATAGTTAGCCTATTTCAAGCTTCCGGTCATATCAGCTGGTTTCACCCATTCGTCAAATTGCTCAGCAGTTAATAAACCAAGATCTATTGCTGTTTGCTTAAGGGTTTTTCCTTCCTTGTGAGCTGTTTTTGCAATCTTGGCAGCATTATCATAACCCACATGTGGATTAAGCGCCGTAACCAACATTAATGAGTTTTCGAGATGCTGTTTAATGATTGGCAAATTAGGTTCAATACCTTCTGCACATTTGTCATTGAAACTTACGCAAGCATCACCAATTAATCTTGCACTTTGCAAAACGTTGGATGCAATTACAGGTTTAAATACATTTAATTCAAAATGGCCATTTGATCCACCAATATTTACGGTAACATCATTCCCCATTACCTGCGCCGCAACCATAGTCATGGCTTCTGGTTGAGTTGGGTTTACTTTCCCAGGCATGATTGATGACCCAGGCTCATTATCAGGAATAATAATCTCACCGATTCCACATCTTGGACCTGAACTTAACATTCTTATATCGTTAGCAATTTTCATTAACGAAACTGCCACACGTTTCAGAGCACCACTCATTTCTACCATGGCATCATGCGCAGCTAATGCTTCAAATTTATTTGGAGCAGTAATAAATGGCAAGTTTGTGAATTGCGCAATTTTATTAGCTACCAATACATCATATCCTTTGGGTGTATTTAAACCCGTTCCTACGGCAGTTCCACCCAGAGCTAGCTCGGCTACCATTTCCAAAGCATTTTTTAATGCACGAACCCCATTGTCTAATTGTTGTACATAGCCACTAAACTCTTGACCTAAAGTTAACGGAGTGGCATCCATAAAATGGGTTCTACCAGTTTTAACGATGTCTTTAAAGGCTTCCGTTTTTTTCGCAAGCGTATTGCGCAATTTCAAAATTCCCGGAATGGTTACATCGTTCACCAATTTATAAGTAGCAATATGCATTGCAGTTGGAAAAGTATCGTTGCTGCTTTGCGATTTATTTACATCATCATTTGGATGCAGAACTTTTTTCTCGTCAGATAATTTTCCACCGCTAAGCACATGTGCCCTATAAGCAACCACTTCATTCATATTCATGTTGCTTTGAGTGCCGCTACCGGTTTGCCATATCACCAGCGGAAATTCACCATCATGTTTTCCTTCAAGAATTTCATCACATACTTTCGAGATCAAATCTCTTTTGTCGGCAGTTAAAACACCAAGATCGGTATTTGCATGTGCTGCAGCTTTTTTCAAAAATGCAAAAGCATATATAATTTCCTTTGGCATACTTGCCTCCGGACCAATCTTAAAGTTATTTCTACTTCTTTCGGTTTGTGCTCCCCAATATTTATCGGCAGGTACTTTTACCTCACCCATGGTGTCTTTTTCAATACGGAATTCCATAATAGATTTTTTTTAAATAGAATTCAAATGTAATAATTCTATCATTACTCAAACCTATTTGGGGATGTACTTCATAAACTCGAGCAATTTTTCGGGGGGTCGGCAAATAATAGCCCGGTCACCAATAACAACTATAGGCCTTTCAATTAAAACTGGGTAATCGATCATTGCATTTATACATTCTTCGTGTGAAAGAACTTTGTGCTCGAACTTCTCAATAAATATAGGCTCCGACTTTCTCAACAATTCGAAGGCCTCTATATCAAGCATTTTGATGAGTCTTTCAAGTTCTTCTTTGGACGGAGGTGTTTTAAGATACTCAATAGTTTCAAATTCTTTGCCGATTTCTTCCAACATACATGTGGTAGAATTGCATTTTGAACAGCCACTGTTGTAATATATGTAAATCATTTGCGAATATAAAAAAACCCTTCGTTAGAAGGGTTTTAAATTACTTTTGATTTAACTAATATAATTACGTAGTTATTTTTTTATTATCCTGAATTGAAGTAATGTCAATAGTGTCGCTATCGGTTTTTGAATGCTCTTTAAGGAATCGCTCTTTTGCAGCCTTCCCTTTTATCATATATACCCAAAACCATGCAATGGTAAATGTTGGGATTACATCAGTTACGGGAAGTAATTCTTCAATAAATACCACTGATCCACCAATGATCCCAGTTAGACCGCGATACATACCAAAGAAGGTTGCTGCGGCTATTGGAGCCCATGCCAGATCACCTAATTCTCCTATTGCAGGGAAAATATACGTAAGCATTCCTAAAAGGTCGAAGAGTATACCGATAATGAGGCGTTGCTTCTTTTGTTTTTCAAATGCTTCTAAAGCAGCTTTTTGATCCATTTGTTTAAGGGAATTTAAGCTAAAAACGTTCCAGCCGTTATAATGTTGCAATTTAGCTATTAAAAGGTGATTCCACAAGAATCTCTGGTTAATTATACATCTCCGTTAATTATGACTGAAATAGGAGCATGGCCTGTTGAATCCATTACAGGACAGGGGTTTTGGCAATAAATTCAAGAAGCAAAACTATTATCATTTTATACTTCAACGCGTTGCTTGTCCAATAATAGTTAACAGTTGCAAATAGTGGAAAAAGCTATTCTTCCATAGTCAAATTTTAGGTATATTCGCATCCCTTTAAAAAAAAGGGCAAGGGGATTTGCTCTCCTGATTATTACAAAACATGAGTGAAAAAATGAATTTAGATATTTTCAATAATTCGCTTACTTTTAAGTATAAAACTATTATGAAAAAGAATTGGCTGATCATATCATTTCTATTGATCGTAGTGGCTCCGGTTGCTTGCCATGCCAAGATGAAAAAATATCCGATTGTTGAGATAATTACCTCGGAGGGAAATATCTATATATGGCTTTACGATGATACTCCGCTGCACAAAGAAAATTTTCTCAAATTGGCAAAAGAGAGTTATTACGACAAAACGAAGTTTCACAGGATCATAAAAGACTTCATGATTCAAGCAGGGGATCCAAATACCAAAGAAGCTTCTTTAAAGGATCAATGGGGACAAGGTGGTCCAGGATATACAATAGATGCTGAAATAAAGCGGGAACACTATCATAAAAAGGGTGTAATAGCTGCAGCACGGATGGGGGATCAAACGAATCCTCAACGGTCATCTTCGGGGTCGCAGTTTTATATCGTTCAGGGAGCCAAATACAATTCTCAATCGTTGGATTATATAGAGACGCAAATTCGCACTGCCACCAAGAATATGGAATTCAAGTTTACCGAGGAAATGAGGAAGGTTTATGAGGAAATTGGTGGAGCGCCACATCTCGATATGCAATACACCGTTTTTGGCGAAGTAATAAGTGGATTAGAGGTAGTTGATAAAATAGCAGTAGCTCAAACGGGAGGGCAGGATGAGCCTGTTCAGGATGTTGAAATTGATATTAATGTACTTGAAATGAGTGCAAAGCAGATAAAAAAAAGATTTAGTTTTAAGGTACCAGGTTCAGAGAAAAAATGAAGTTTAACTTATTTTTTTCGGGACGGTTGGGTATAAATATGTATATTTAAAAGATTTAAAAAATGCTGGGCACTATGCAAGAATTAGAGGAGATAACTCTACATCAGGAACTAAAAAAATATTTTGGATTTGGCAAATTTAAAGGCCAGCAAGACTCAATCATCAATTCGTTGATGAGCGGAAAGGATACGTTTGTTATAATGCCAACAGGTGGGGGTAAATCACTTTGTTACCAATTACCGGCATTGATAAGTGAAGGAACTGCAATTATTGTTTCTCCTCTTATTGCCTTAATGAAAAATCAGGTTGATAGTATTAGAGGATATGGAGAAGTAGATGGTGTAGCGCACTTCTTTAATTCATCATTAAGTAAAACCGAAAGAGATAAAGTTAAAAAGGACATTATTTCAGGAATTACAAAACTGTTATATGTTGCTCCTGAGTCCCTAACCAAAGAAGAAAATGTAGAGTTTTTGCAAAGTATAAAAATTTCATTTTTTGCTATTGATGAGGCTCATTGTATATCAGAATGGGGGCATGACTTTCGTCCGGAATATAGAAGACTAAGAACCATTATAGAGGAAATCGATAGAGTTCCTATTATTGCTTTAACAGCTACAGCAACTCCTAAAGTTCAACAGGATATTCTAAAAAACCTTGGAATGCAGGAAGCGATTGTATATAAAGACTCGTTCAATCGTGGTAATTTATACTATGAGATTCGTCCTAAGAAAAATGTAAATAAGGAGATCATCAAGTATGTAAAAACACAGCCGGGTAAAAGCGGAATTGTTTATTGCCAAAGCAGAAAGAAAGTTGAAGAAGTTGCCGAACAACTTCAGGTAAATGGAATTTTAGCAGTTCCATATCATGCAGGGATGGACGCAAAAACACGAGCTCGTCATCAGGATATGTTCTTGTTGGAAGAGGTGGATGTAATTGTTGCTACAATTGCGTTTGGAATGGGAATTGATAAACCGGATATTCGATATATTATTCACCATGACATTCCAAAAAGTTTGGAAAGTTATTATCAAGAAACAGGAAGAGCTGGACGAGATGGCGGAGAAGGAAAATGTGTTGCTTTTTATGATTACCATGACATCCTGAAGCTGGAAAAACTATTATCAGGCAAGCCTATTGCAGAGCAGGAAATCAATAAACTATTGATGTATGAGGTAGTCGCTTTTTCCGAAACAAGCAGCTGTAGAAGAAGGGTATTGTTGCATTATTTTGGTGAAGAATATACCCAGCCTAATTGTAATAATTGTGACAACTGTGTTACTCCAAGAGAAAGATTTGATGCACAAGACCATCTCATTCTGTTGTTGGAAACAATGAATGAGATCAAAGGAAAATTAAAAAGCAATCATATTGTTCAGGTTTTAACCGGAGTGGTAAGTAACAGTGTGAAGCAATACAAGCATAACTTGCTCGACATTTTTGCAAAGGGAGATTACGAGGATGAAAGATTCTGGAATGCAATTATTCGTCAAGCACTGGTTCATAATTTATTGTCAAAGGAGATCGAGAATTACGGTACATTATTTATGAATGACAAAGGTCAGGAATATTTGAGACATCCTGAATCTTTAATGTTTACTCGGGACAGAGATTATGATGCGGAAGACATTGAAGCCGAAATTATTACGAAAGAAAAAGGGGGCGGCGCTCTTGACGAGCCTTTAATGACAATGTTAAAGGATCTTCGAAAATCCGTTGCAAAAAAACTCACTCTTCCTCCCTTTGTTATTTTCCAGGATCCTTCATTAGAGGAAATGGCGACTCAATATCCGGTTACAATGGATGAGCTGAAAAATATTTCAGGTGTTGGAGAAGGGAAAGCTGCTAAATACGGAAAACAGTTTGTTGAGATTATTGCAAAATATGTTGAGGATAATGAGATTGATCGTCCTTTTGATATGGCGGTTAAAACAGTTGCCAACAAATCGGCAATGAAAGTTTCAATTATTCAAGCGATTGATCGTAAGCTTCCCCTTGAGGATTTTGCCAATAACAAAGGCGTTTCTATGCATGATCTTCTGGCAGAATTAGAGTCAATTGTAAGTTCTGGAACTAAAATCGACCTCAATTATTATATCAATAAATTGATTGATAAAGACGATCAAGAAGAAATCTTCGAACTACTTAAGGAAGGTGAAACGGATAGTTTACAACCTGTCATTGATGATTTTGGAGATGTTTACGAAGAGGATGAACTAAGACTAATGCGCATTAAATTTATGTCTGATTTAGGGAATTAGATTCTGGTAAGCGATACCTTAATACTTGTATATTCGCATAATGTATGCAAAATATTTACCACCAGCCTTAATCTTTTTGAAGATTCCATAAGAGCCTCTCCATGTCGTTCTATCTATCGCCATCGCTTCTAATAGATTAATATAAATTTAACCCATGCATTTTGCTTCAAATCAGTGTGTTATCCACCTGTCGACTAATAACAACACAACAGCCTCTATTTTTTAACAAATTTTTTGGAATCTTCCTACAAAGACCTTAGCTTCGACTTTCCAAGTCTAGAACCTTGGTCTAACACCACATAAATTTTGTTTATGAAGAAGATCAACCTAATTGTAGTCGTAACGACTATTCTTTTCGCATTTGTTGATGTAAATGCTCAGGTTTTAATTAATGCAAATGTTCAAATTAATGGGTTCACCCATAACTGGGATTGTGGCAACGACGGTGGTGGTGGGCAGGATCCTGATCCGAGATATCGTGTTTGGATAGGGCATGATGGCGGTTCTTTTTTGCAATCGTCAGGAGCCAATGAATTATCTATTTGCAGTGGACAAGGAGTTTTTGGTGGTGATAATATAGCTTGTACAACATTTAATCCTGGAATCATTAACGCATATACGATCTCTAGTACTGTTGCAAGTCAGTTGAATGTTGACATGGAAAGCTGGGAAGAGGATGGTTGCGTTAGTGAATGCACAAAAGATGCTTGTACATTTAATAGTGACGATACTCGTTGTGGAAGGTTAAGAATTGGGGATATTAATATTTGGTCTGGACCTCCTTGCACAAACAATATTTATACCGGACAAGCAAGTAGCGGAAATTTCCTGTCAATGCACAATCGTTGCAGTGATAATAATGGAGCCGGTTATGGAATTAATCAATTAATTGTCAATTGGTCTTTTGCTTCTTCTCCAACAATTACTACTCAACCAACGGCTGTTGCTCAAGGTGGACCTGATAGAACATTATGTATTGGAACAGGAACAAGTATGACAGTGGCTGTAAATTCATGGAATGGATGGAGTTTAGGTCAGCATTATCAGTGGCAGGTAAATACGCTTACCACAAACCCGGTTCCAACTTCTAGCTGCCCTGCAACAGGATGGGTGGATATTCCATTAGCAACAACTGCATCGTTTGTTCCTCCTCAAACCCCAGGAACTTTGCTGTACAGATGTGTAATCACTTCAAACTGTGCAACAGATTTTACAAATCATACAACAGCTTCAGAATGTGTAAGAATTACTTACCAGCCTTTTGCAGCGCCAATTGTAAGTTCTGTATGTGGGCTTAGTATATCTCCGGGAACTCCGTACAATTTTTGTACAACTCAAGTACCTAATCCAGGTGCAAGTGTAAATAATATATATACATGGAATGTTACTCCATCAGCGGGTGTTACTATTACTAATCCAATTTCAGCGTGCACCGATATTACATTTACCAGCAATGCAACCTATACGGTTACTTTAACCTATGGCGATGCATGTCCTGCTGCAAATGCTACATCAACGTGCAGTGTTACAATTACTCCAAGTGCATGCAATACTATTTACGTTTCAACGACTGGGAGTGACGCTAACTTAGGATACGAAACAACACCAGTGTTGTCAATCAACCGAGCATTTCAATTAGTATCTGGTTCCCGAACATGGATCAGAGTAGCTGAAGGAGTTTATAACGAGGGTAATGTAATTCAAATGCAAAACAATGTGATTCTCGAGGGAGGATGGACTGTTGCGGGAGGAATATGGACAAAATCTACAGCAACTGCGGATGCAACAACAGTAAATTTTTCTGGCTCAGAAACGATTAATACGGATGTTGCACATACAGTAGGAATAAAGGCTGATAACGATGACAGTTGGTCTATTCAGGATATAACACTAAACACGGGTAATGCATCAGGTCAAACTACCTCCGGTAATGGAAAATCAAATATGGTTTTATATATCACTAATGGTTGTGATAATTATAATATAAGTCGATGCAAAATAACTTCAGGAACAGCTACAAATGGGCTAGGCGCTACTGCCGGATGGCAGGGTTCTGCAACTTATAATGGTGTGCCTGCTGATCCATTTGACGGAAATAACGGACAAAATGGAGCAGGAGGTAATATCTCTACAAGCAATCCTACATGCGATGGGTGTTTTCTCGGATGCGACCAATCTGGAGGATTAGGAGGAGCTGCCAGTTCAGGTGGTAATGGAGGAAATAATTCTTTTGGAGGGGCAGCAACCGGCGGTGGTAATGGCGGTGCAGGAGGTAATGGAGGTACTGATATTGGTTCAGATTGTAATGGAAGTTTTGCTACTAATGGTGGTGGTGGTACAGGTACGGCTCCAGGATCTGCAGGTATTCGGTTTGTTGCAGGTTGCACAAGCACTGCAGGAGATAATTTTAATGCGGGAATGGCAGGAGGAAATGCTTCTGCAGCTGGAGTCAACGGCGGCACTGGTGCAGTAGGCACAGTGGGTGTAGCTAATTATTCAACAGGGTTTTTTGCTCCGGGTAAAGGAGGAAATGGAACAGCAGGTACTGGCGGAAGCGGCGGCGGCGGTGGAGCTGGCGCCAGTGAAGATACAGATGCAAGTGACGAACCGGGCGGTGGCGGCGGCGGCGGCGGTGCTGGCGGTGGTGGTGCTGGCGCGGGACGCGGCGGCGGCGGCGGCGGTAGCTCATATGGAATTTTTATTTTTAATAATGGTACTGGGTCTATTATTTATGACACACAAATAACTTCAGGAACTTTTGGAACCGGCGGTAATGGTGGTAATGGTGGAACCGGCGGAACAGCTGGTGGAGGATCATTTCAGCTTACTAGCGGTGGAGGGGTTCGATTAATCAATCAACATTGCGGTGATGCCAATTATGGTGGCGGTGGTGGTGATGGAACCATTGGAGGAAATGGAGGAAACGGAGGAAACGGAGTAGCAGGTGTTAACTATGCTATTTCTGTAAGAGGAGCAGGAACTAATCCTACAGTTACAACTTCTCCTTCTATTACTCTTAATTCAACCACCAACGGAGGTACCGTACCAAATCCAATAAACCTTGGAGTTAACTATTACGAAAACGCAAAAGGATGTGTGAACTCCGAAATTATTATTTCAGGAAATGCAACTACATGGACTTTACCGGGAGCAGCTTCTTTTGAAAACAATGTGAATAGCGTAACCTCAAGTTATACTACAGGTTCAAGCACCGCAACTATTATTTTTAGTGCTGCTGGTGTTTTTGATATTACAAGTTTCAGTTTATATAATGATGTAATTAGAATTACTGATAATTCCAGAACTCTTCCAACGATCAATGTAAATCCTAGTGTTGTTTGTTCGGGTGCACCTTTTAGTTTATCAGCAACAACCTGGGGTACTGAAATAGATTTCGAGTGGATTATTTTTACAAATTCAGCAATTGCTCCTTCGGATACTATTAGAACTTCAGGTCAACAAATTCCAACTTTTACATTTACAGTTCCAATACAAACCACGTATAATATTCGTTACAGAGTGAAGGAACAATGTTGTGGTTGGTCGGCTCCGATTTATTCAACCGTAACTGTTAATCCACCTGTAACAACACCAATTGCTCCTTTAGGAACAACTACATTTTGCCTTCCAGCCGGAAGTTCCGTTTTTACTTCTAACGCAACAAATGCCTCTGGTTATAACTGGAGTGTAACTGGTGCAGGAAATTCTGTAATAGGCGCTGGTGCTACTGGAACCGTTTTCTTCGATCCTGCATTTAGTGGACCTGGTCAGGTTTGTGTAACAGCACTTGGCTGTGCCGGACCAACTTCAACAATTTGTACTCCATTTGTGGTGAACAACACTGTAGGTACGCCTGCAACTCCAGTTGGAATTACTTCAAGATGCGTTGGACTTGGTGTTGATACCTTTGCCACTTTTGCTTCTGGTGCTACTAGTTATACCTGGTCGGTTACTGGTGCAGGAAATGGAATTGGAGGAACAGCGGATACTTCGATTGTTTCATGGGGATCTTCTTATAGTGGAACAGCCCAAGTTTGTGTTCAGGCAAATGGTTGTGGTGGACCTTCTACCCAAGTATGTGCTTTGGTTGATATTTACCCTGCGGTTGGAATGCCGATAACTCCTGTTGGAACAACCCCTGTTTGCCAGAATGCAGTGAATGGATTATATATTTCTTCAGCCACAGATGTTACTAATTATTCATGGTCAATAACTTCAGGAGCAGGTACAATTACCACTGCAAATGATTCGGTAACCGTTGATTGGGATCCGTTATTTTCTGGAACCGCTTCGATTTGCGTTACGGCTGGTGGATGCTCAACTCCACAAGGACCAGTTTGCTTAAATGTAACGGTTGATCCTACAGTAGGATTGCCCACTGCTATCAGTGGTACTCAATTAAGATGTGTTGGTGCTGGTACAGATAATTATTCAACATCGGCAGTTGGTGCAGCATCATACTCGTGGGTATTTACACCAGTAGGTGCTGGTACAATCTCACCTCTAGGTGTTGTAACATGGAACCCACTATTTAGTGGAACTGCAATTGTTGGAGTATTAGCAAACGGTTGTAGCGGTCCATCGGATACAACTTTCTTATCGGTTATTGTTGACGGACCTGTTGGTGATCCTTCAATTCCATCGGGAACAAATAATCGTTGTCAAGGAATTGGCTCTGATGTTTATACAACGAGTGCTGTTAATGCAACAAGTTATACTTGGTCAGTAACACCTCCTGCAGCAGGATCAATTGCAGGAACAACATCATCAGAAACGGTTAACTGGGATCCAACATATAGTGGCTCTGCTTCAGTTTGTGTAACCGCAGTTGGATGTAACGGAAGCTCAGCACAAATTTGTTTTAGTGTTAATATAGATCCGGCACCAGCAACTCCAATTATTTCGGTTACCGGTTTAACAACGTTCTGTGATGGTGGAAGTACAGTTCTTACATCAAGCAGTCCAACAAATAACAACTGGTTACCGAACAATGAAACTACAACTTCTATTACGGTTACGCAGAGTGGAACGTATGCGGTTGAGGTAACAAATACTTTTGGTTGTACATCTACATCAACAAATCAATCGGTTGTTGTATTCCCAAATACTATCAACCCTGCAATAAGTTATAATGATACTGTTTGTTCTTCATCTCCATTCAATATCATTGCAAGTGGAACAAACGTAATAAGTTATTTATGGAATACTGGAGATACAACAGCCATTATTAATCCAACAATTACTAGTCAGGCCGCCTACTCAGTTACAATGACGGATAACAATGGTTGTACTGCTAACTCTACATTCACGATAGAAGTTTATCCATTTCCAAATGCGATTGATGATAACAATACAACAAGTCAAGACACTGCTATTGCAACATATGTAATCTTCAATGATAATATGTCGGGGACCTTGAGTGTAGTAAACAATCCAACAAATGGAGTTGCCATGGTAACTGGTGATTCAATCGTTTATATACCGAACCTTGGATATTTTGGAACCGATGTGTTCACCTATTCATTGTGTAGTAAAGATTGTCCTACGCAATGCGATACGGCAACCGTTACCATTTTAGTAGACCAGGTTCTTCCCTTGGTTCTTCCTGGAGGATTTAGTCCGAATGGCGATGGACAAAATGATGTATTCTATATTCAAGGTTTAGAAAACTATCCACAAAACTCATTGACAATTATTAATCGTTGGGGAGATATTATTTACATGGCTCAACCATATAACAATGATTGGGATGGAACAAGTAATTCCGGAATTAACCTCACGAGTGGACAAGTAACTGACGGTACCTACTTCTATGTATTTACACCAACCCCAGGGGCTGATCCGATAAAAGGTTCTCTGGAAGTAAGAAGAAATAATTAACTATTGTGAAATATCTAAAAAGAACGACAATGATTTTAAATAAAATAAAAAGATCGATTTCACTCACAATAGTCTCAATAGTGGGGATATTCAGTGCGAATGCACAGGATCAACAATTCTTTTCTATGTATTATGTACAACCGTCTATTATTAATCCTGCCGCCATGGGGCAGTATGATAATATAAACGGAGCGCTTGTATTTAATAAGCAATTGGTTGGCTTTAACAATAGCCCTTTGTATTTGCAACTGGATGTTGGTATTCCAATTGGTAAAACAGGATTATATCTTGGACCTCAAATATTGCATGATAGAATTGGAGCATTTGATAAAACCAGAGTTGGAATCAACATTGCATATCGTGTAAAGTTAAGTTTGAAGCATTATTTAAGTTTCGGATTAAACGGAGCTGCAGTAGTTGCGAACGGAAGATTAGGAGAGGTGTCTGTTGTTGATCCAAGTGATCCGTCATTTACCAGTAACATAAATGGTATATGGAATCCGGATATCAAAATTGGAGCTCATTATTTTACTGATAACTTTTATATCGGCTTTAATGTGGGAAATATTTTCGTCAACAAATTTTTTGATACAGGGTCAGGTCCAACTAATGAAATTAGAGTAAACGCTGCAGATATGCATTATTATTTAATGGGAGGATGGCAGAAAAAATTTGGTCCAAACTGGAAAATAAAACCAAATGCATTAATCAAATTTGTTCCTAATTCACCTCTGCAGATTGATGTGAATGCGAATGTCGTTTTTAAAGACATGCTTGGCTTTGGGGTTTCATATCGTACAGTAAATACCCTGGTATTCAATGCAAATTACACCTTCAATAAATTTTTAGTGATTGGATACGCATTTAATTGGGGATTGGGTTACGAGAGTCGCACCAACTATACCGGCCATGAAGTGCTTCTGGCCTTCAGGGTTCAAAATAGTAAAAGAATTATTCCGGTTGACGTTCCTCGTTTCTAAAAACTACCTAACAAAAAAAACATGAAATTAAAGCATACAATTCTATTAGGAACTTTGGTTTTAACTGGATCACTTTTTGGTCAGATCAAAGCTGTTGAAGATGCTGACTACCTTTTTGATGCAGGCGAGTACAAAGCGTCTCTTAAAATGTATGAAGACTTTGAGAAGCAATTAAAACACAAAGATTATAACTGGTATCATAAGATAGCGGAGGCAAAATATAAATTGAAAGATTATGTAGGATCTGCTGAGGCGTTTGCATTGATTGTTGATCACAAAGGAATGCCAGTTGACATGTATTTGCATTATGCACACGTACTTCGTTATTTGAATAAACATGAAGAAGCAAAAAAAATGTATCAGAAATTTTTTGAGCTTCATGGAAAACATGATATCACCAATTATATAAAAGGTTGTGATTTGGCTATGCAAAAAAATATTGAGCCATCTAAATTCGAAGTGGTTCAAACCAATTTATCATTGCCGGGTCTTTATTTTGGAGGTGCTCCTTATCAGGATGGACTTGTTTATTCTGTTCCTGTTGAAGTGTTTGACAAAAAGAATAACGTTCACTATCCGAATTACAAATTAGTATATAGTAAAATTGAAAATGGAGACTTTGTGAGTACAACTGATTTTACAGCAATGACAACCAAATTTTATATTGGCTCTCCTGATTTTTCTAATGACAAGAATACCTTGTTCTTTAATATGACGGAGTCGGATATGAAATTCTCGAATCATAAAAAATTCTCAAAACATGGAATTGCTCATCATGGTAGAAATACATTGAATATTTACGAGGTTGATAAAACCGGAGATACCTGGTCAGCTCCTGAACCTGCGGAATTCAACAGTCCCGATCACAATACGATTCACCCTTGTATTTCCCCTGATAGCAGAAAAATGTTCTTCGCTTGCGACAAACCCGGAGGTAAGGGTGGCTATGATTTATATTCATCATCAAAAACTGGAGATTCTTGGTCAGCACCTGTAACATTGGGTGATATGATCAACTCTCAGGAAAATGAAATGTTCCCTTATGTATTGAATGATACAACCATTTATTTTGCTTCCGACGGTCATGTAGGCTATGGTGGAGCGGATATTTTTGTAAGCTATTATAGAAATGCACAATGGCAGACTCCCGAAAATATGGGAAGAACTTTCAATAGTGAAAAAGATGATTTCGGAATTTTCTTTACAGGTACTAGAGAAGGATATTTTGCCTCTAACAGAAATACTGAACCGGGCAAGGATGAACTTTTCTCTTTCTCCCGTAAAGTAGTTTTAATAGCAGGTAAAGGAGAAGTAAGTGATAAATTATACGGAAACCGTATAGAAGGTGCTGAGGTTGATTTGTATGAAAATGACGTATTCGTTATGTCACTTTATTCTGACCGTAAAGGCGATTATAAGTATGATAAATTTGATGCAGAGAAGAAATATTCATTGCATGTAAAAAAAGATGGATACCGTGAAAAAGAGATGGACGTAGATCTTTTTACTTCAGATTTAGAAAAGCTTGATTTTAAATTACAACCTATTCTAACCAAAAATACCATACTTACGTTTAATGATATACTTTTCGAATATGGCAAAGCTGATGTTCAAGGAGATTCTCGTATCATTCTTAAAAAAGTTTCGGATCTTTTAATGGATAATCCAGGAGCTAAAGTTGAGTTAAGTGCTCATACTGATAGCCGTGGTTCTGATAAGGTTAATATGGACCTTTCACAAAAAAGATCACAAGCCTGTGTTGATATTCTTGTAGCGAATGGTATTGACCCTTCACTTTTGGTAGCAAAAGGATATGGCGAAAGTAAATTAAAAAATGATTGTGGCAATAAATCGAAATGTTCGGAAGAAGACCATGCAATCAATCGTCGTGTCGAGATCAAAGTTCTTGATGTAAAAGTGCAGGAATAACAAAAATATTTTTTTGAAGTTGCAGCGACGGACTTTTGTCCGTCGTTTGTTTTTTATGGTGATTTGTGAATGTTTCGCTGTATCTTTTTTGGTTGTTGTTTTTATTAAAGGGCTTCATCTTGCTGTCAAGTAACGACAGGCAATCGCCCGTCGCTTCAACAGGCTTCGAAAAGTCTTTATATCATACAGCCAAAAAAGGATGCCGCTTCACCCCCTGCCGCTTTTGGCGGGAACATGGAATTCGTAAAAAACTCAAAATCGGTGCAAAACCACAATTATTACATAGTTTAATACAAGACCCTTCCGTCTTAACATGTAAATTCAAATCGTATTTTTGTCCTCTATCACATAATTGATGAATATGAAGAAAATTGGGTTGTTGATCTTGTCTCTGGCATTTGTGATTCTTTCTAATGCACAAAATGTTGATCCCGTTGTATGGACTTATAGCTTTAAAAAAACGGCTGATTGTGAAGGAGAGCTTACTTTTACGGCTAAAGTAGAATCAGGATGGCACTTATATAGCCAAAAGCACAATGGACTTCCGTTGGTTTTTGAATTTAAAACTTCAGGTTCATTTAAAAAAGTGGGTGGAGTTATAGAACCAACGCCTATTAAGGAATACGACGACATCTTTAAATACGACGTTTATTATTTTAAGGAGTCGACCGTTGTCTTTAAACAAAAGATTACACTTAATTCAAATACACCTTTTAAAATTACAGGATCAGTTAGCGGACAAGCATGTACTGATGGGGAGGGACAATGTTTACCATTCGGAAAGGATTTTTCATTTGATGTTGATCCAGGTGATGTAAAATGTATCAAGGACCCAAATGATGTTGATGGAGATGGAATTAGTAATAAGGATGATAAATGTCCTGATGTGCCTGGATTAAAAGAATTAGTGGGATGCCCTGATGGGGACAGTGATGGAATTGCAGATAGTGAGGATAAGTGTCCAGAGGACGCAGGAACAAAAGAATCAGGAGGATGCCCTGTTACGAATAGTGGCAGATCAAACCCTGTTGTAAATACCGAAGATTGCGGCGAACATGTTGTTCCTGAAAAAATAACAGATGAATCGCTAGCAAGATTCAATGACGATTGCGGAACCTGTAACTCAGGAAAAAAACATCAATCATATTGGGCGATATTTCTTGCCGGGTTTCTTGGAGGTTTATTGGCTCTCTTAATGCCTTGCATATTTCCAATGATTCCAATGACGGTTTCATTCTTTACCAAGCAAAGTAAAACCAGAGCAAAAGGAATTGTTAACGCAATTATCTATGCAATTTCAATTATTGTTATTTATACTTCCCTTGGTTTGTTGGTTACTATTATTGCAGGTCCAACCGCATTAAATAATATGTCAACTTCTACTTTCTGGAACATCTTATTCTTTACCATTTTTATTGTTTTTGCAGCGTCGTTCCTAGGAGCATTTGAAATTACTTTGCCAAGTAAATTGGTAAATGCTGCAGATAAGGGATCGAATAAAGGCGGATTGATTGGAATCTTCTTTATGGCATTTACCTTATCCTTGGTTTCGTTTAGTTGTACCGGACCAATTATTGGATCATTATTAGTAGAAGCTGCAAAAGGTGCAAGTTATTTAGGCCCTGCCATTGGAATGTTTGGTTTCTCTTTAGCATTGGCAATTCCTTTTGCTTTGTTTGCAGCTTTCCCTGGTTGGATGAATTCTCTTCCAAAATCAGGTGGTTGGTTGAATAGTGTAAAAGTGGTTTTAGGTTTTGCAGAAATTGCACTTGCATTTAAATTCTTATCTACTGTAGATCTTGTTCAACATTGGGGATTCTTAAAAAGAGAAATTTATATTTCTATATGGATTGGTTGTTCATTATTGATTGGTTTATATTTAATAGGTGCATTTAATTTAAAACATGATAGCGATGGTAAACCCAAATTATCGGTACCAAGAGTTTCATTTGCAGTGCTATTTTTTGTTCTAACAGTCTATATGATTCCTGGATTATTTGGAGCACCTCTTAATTTCTTAAGTGGATATATCCCACCTTCCTATTACAGAGAGTGGAAAGATCCAACTGATAAATTCGCTGATTGCCCAAATGGAATGGAATGTTATCATGATTACGATGAGGGAATGTGTGTTGCCAAACAAAGAAACATGCCGGTGATGTTAGATTTTACAGGATACGGCTGCGTAAACTGTAGAAAAATGGAAGACAATGTTTGGATTCATCCTGAGATTTATAAAAAATTATCCCAAGAGTTAGTTCTCATCTCGTTATACGTAGATGATTACGATCGAAAACTACCAATGGATGAAAGGGTACCTTCTTTAAGTGATCCTAGTAAAAAACTAAAATCCTATGGTGATAAATGGGGCGACTTTCAACGTTTCTATTTCGGCAGAAACTCTCAACCTCAATATATTCTTTTAACGCCTGATGGTAAACTTCTTAATTGTGACCAAGCATATACTGACAAGGAAACTTATCTTAAATGGCTTGAAGTGGGTTTATGCCGCTGGGATGCCATCAAGAATAATAAGACATCGGGTCAGTAAAATCAGATATTTTTCTGCCCTCATTTCATTATCTTAGCGCATTATTAATCGTTTATGCAATTAGAGTATATCAATATGACAGCCGAAGAATTATTACAATTCGGCGCTGATAAAAACCGGGAATATGTTACAAATCCTCCTTTCCCGAGCGGATATTGGGATAATTTCTTTAAACCGGAAAAATTGAAAGAAGTTCTTGCAGAATTTCCTGAATTGGGAGATGACAAGGATATAAAATTCAACAATCCAAACGAAAATAAATTAGCCACAAAAGGTGAATATAAATTTCAGGAGAAGACCCGACACTTTGTTCACTTTTTAAACTCACAACCTTTTTTAGATTTTCTTTCTAATCTAACCGGAATAAAAAATTTAATTCCAGATCCAACTTTTGAAGGTGGAGGGTTTCATCAAATTAAACCCGGAGGATATTTAAAGATTCACGCCGATTTTAATAAACATCGTTTATATGATCTTGATAGAAGGCTAAATGTTTTAATTTATTTAAACGAAGATTGGAAAGAAGAATACGGAGGGCATTTTGAATTATGGGATAGCGAAATGAAAGGCAGTGTTACACGTATCCTTCCGCATTTTAATCGCATGGCAATGTTTAATACAACGGATTTCTCTTATCATGGTCATCCTGATGTTTTAACTTGTCCGCCTGACAGAAGCAGAAAATCTTTAGCTTTATATTACTATACAAATGGACGTCCACCTGAAGAAGTGGAAAACAATAAAGACCGAATCAGTACAAAATTTGTTGCTCGCGATGGCAAAGACAATACAAAAATGAAATCATACAATCGTTTTGCAAATTTTGTGCAGGACTGGGCACCTCCAGTTATTCTGCGTTGGTGGAAGAACAAAAAAAGGTAAAGTTTAATCTAGAATGCTGTCTTGAGGAAGTCGCCTAAATACCCTCTATTGAAAAGGGAATCGGGCCATTAACAAACTCGAAACACCCGGTCGTTTAACTAATAATTACTTCTTTATAGGTATTCATACCTTGCAGTAGATGCACTATTTTAGTGGCTAAATTATATCTATGAGACCAACGCTTGCTTTCCTTCTGCTTTTTGGAGCATCAAACTTATTTGCTCAAACCTCGCTTCATTTCAGAGAAGACTTTAATAATAACACTAATGGTTGGTCAACTATTACAGATGATGATCACAAGGTTTACATAGAAAATGGTAAATATGTGTATGACATCTATCAGGACTGGGCCTACTGGAATAGCGCATGCTGGGGTGTTGGCGGTGCTCAGGAATATACCATTGAATCATCATTTAAAAAACTGGTAGGATCTGCCGAAGAAAGCACGATGGGATTGCTGTTAACTGATAATCAAACCGACCGATATCATTTTCTCATAAACCCTTCCACAAAAAATTTCAGAATATATAAATACTTTAAAGCGGACAAATCATCGAAGGATATAGTTGCCTGGGGAGTGAATGCTGCAGTTAAAGGAGAAGGCGAAGCTAACATTCTTAAGATTGAAAAAGTAGGAATTGAAATTCATTTTTATATCAATGGTACACTTGTACATTCATTGTCGAACTCGCCTTACTATACTGATCTTACCGGAAAAATTTATATTCAAGGGGGATACGATAAAATAAAAATGGAAATTGATTATTTGGATATCACGGTAAAAACCAAAATAAACATGATTGATCATCCGGTAAATGGTTATCATAAAACTAGCTTAGGTACAAATGTAAATAGTGATTATTCAGAACTATGTCCATTGATTTCTCCTGATGCTAAAACTTTATATTTTACCATTCGTGATGATCCTAACAATATGGGTGGAAAAGGCGATGATATTTGGATGTGCAAAGCTACCAGCGATAGCACATGGGGAATGCGTGAACGATTAGAATTCCCTGCAAACAACAACGCAAATAACACGATGATTTCCATTACTCCTGATGGGCATTATGCATTAATCATGAATCAATTTAACGACCTGGGTGAATATCAAAAAACCGGAGTTAGTTCTCTATCCATGGGGACAAATGGATGGAACAATCCTGTAGCGCATAATATTATTAATTACTCAAATTCGGCCGATCATGTTGAGTACTGTTTATCGGCTGATGGTAAGGCACTTTTAATGTCTATTAAAAGAGATGACTCATTCGGGCTTCGTGATATCCATGTTAGTTTTAGAAAGGATGCATTTACAACCGAATGGTCTGAACCAATGAATCTTGGTTCGGTTGTTAACTCAAAAGGAGAAAATTTCACACCTTTTTTAGCAGCTGATGGTGTTACACTTTATTTTGCTTCTGATGGCCATCCTGGTTTCGGAGATGCTGATGTTTTTGTTACAAGAAGGTTAGATGATACCTGGAAAAACTGGTCTGTTCCACAAAACCTAGGGCCTGAGGTAAATGGACCAGGATGGGAGGCGTATTACGTAGTACCGGCATCTGGTAATTACGCATATATGGCTCAAAGTGGGGATTTGGTAAGAATTAAAATGCCGCAATCGGCAAAACCAAAACCTGTTTTATTAATCAAAGGAAGGGTGTTAAATGCAAAAACAAATGAACCGTTAGAAGCATCTATTGCATATAGTGAATTGCTAACCGGAGTTAATATGGGTTATGCGGTTTCTAACCCAACTACGGGTGAGTACAGTATTGTTCTTCCATTTGGAAAAGCATATAGTTTCCTTGCAGACAAAAAAGGATTTTTTGCAATGAACGATAATCTTGATTGTACGAAAATAAAGGAATATGCAGAAATCACACGTGATCTTTATTTAACACCTATTGAAATTGGCAACACAATCAGATTAAACAACATATTTTTTGACACCAACAAATCAACGTTAAAAAATGAATCATATCCTGAGTTGGATAGAGTTGTTGCGTTCTTAAAAGATAATTTGGCGATTGAAATAGAAATTGATGGACACACAGATAATGTTGGTGCGGATGATTTAAACAATTCGTTGAGTAGCAGTAGAGCCAAAGTTGTGTATGATTATTTGATAAGCAAAGGAATAAGCACAACTCGTTTACAATACAAAGGTTTTGGAAAAACAAAACCTCTTGCAAGCAATGAAACCGAGGACGGTAAAGCAAAAAACAGAAGAGTAGAATTTTTGATTACTAAAAAATAATACGATGACTTGCAGCCCTAACTGCAATGAATACTGCCAAACAGCATTTGTTAGTGCTCTTTTTGGATAACATGTAGATAAAAGAATACCAGTTAGCCATTAAGAACACTTCCAAAATGCCGGAGACACTAAAATGGAGTGGCCGGATAAGCTGTACTAACAATGTCCTCATCAGTCGTTTGCGGGCTATTCTCTAATCCACATTTATGATAAAACACGTCGTTCGTCCCGTAACATGGTGGTTGGTCACACCTAATATTATTACAGTGGACGGGGCAGTACCTTTGCGGCTTTACTAAATCATTTTAACCAAGTGCCCAGTATTATGAAAAGGAATTTCTATTCTCATTGGCATAAGTATGTTATGCTATCATTTTTATTTCTTCAAGTTGATTTTGTTTTTGCCGATGGAACCAAACATGGTAACACCTGCATTTATAAATCCTGTTCTAACAGAACCCTTCTGGATGGAAATTGCATAACAGTAGTGATGAATTACAATGAAGGAATCATTCATATTGTTATCGTTGGCACATCGCAAGGAGATGGAGTGTTAGAGTTTAAAAATTCTAAAGGAGAAGTGGTATATACCCAAACAATAAAAACCTGGAATGAAAGAACGGATCTTGATATAGAGCAAACTTCATTTGTTGCAGATGATTATGTTGTCTCATTTACTTCGGCTTCTATGAAGTGTAATTCTGAATTTTCTTTTAAATAATCTATCCAATTTGTAGTAGAATAAAGCAGGTATGAAAATAATTTTAAATAATACTCTCAATAAACTAAGATTAAAAATTTTAACGCTCAGTTTATTTATTTTTTCTCTAACAGGAATCGCATTTTCTCAGAATTTTGAAAATGTTACTGTAACAGGAATTTCTGCAGGTGGTGGAACCAATAATTGTCTTTTTATTGCCACCTCTCCTACAATTCCCACGCTGGCATTTATTAGAGCGCAAAGGGTTGCAGGCCCCCAAGATGGTAATTTTACCTTGCAGGCTGACAATATCAGGTATACAAGAACTGGAGCTCCGCCGGCTTATCCGAATAATAATGATCGAATTAGATTTACGTTTTTACAAGCGGATGGAGTTACCCCTATTGCTGCCAATGATTTTCGTTTTGTTGTAAACGACATTGATGGACCTAATAACGAAGCTTTATCAACCAACTGTGGAGCCAATGTGAGGTTTACTGCAACGGAGATACCTTCTAATATAGTTGTTGATAACATACCTCCCGATTTAAATGGTGTTGGATCGGCGAATGAAAACAATGGCCCTACCAGTAGAGTAATGTATGAATTTAATGACATTACATTTCTTGAATTAGAGATTTGGGCAAATGCTGGATTTTTGAAGGATTTCGACTTAAATTATAATGACTTCTTTGTGGCTTCTCCATTTTTTGCAGTTTGCTTGGATGATACAGATGGAGATGGAGTTTTAGATAATATTGATTTAGATGATGACAACGATGGAATACTTGATGTAACCGAATGTGGAGGAAATAATCCTAACGGCGACAATGATGGAGATGGATTACCTAATTTTTTGGATGTTACAGATAATTCGGGACAACACCCAACGTATGTTGCAAATGCAGATGGATCTGTTACCAATTATACAGATGCTGACAGTGACGGTCAGCCTGATGTATATGAGGCAAGTGCAGATTCAGATCCAATCCCTAATCACTTAGATACCGATTCGGATAACGATGGATGCACTGACGCCAATGAAGCTTACGGCAGAACTACTGCTGATTCGGATAATAATGGATATTTCGGTGTCGGTATTCCTCCGGTTAATCCAAATGGAACAGTTATAGCTGCATCATATGCTGCACCCATCAATTTCAACACAAATTTACTTCCTGATTATCTTGAGCCAGGCGGCTTTGTTTGTGGTATCGATGATGATTTTGATGGAATTCCAGATTTAGCGGAGTGTCCATCCGATCCATTATTGGATTCGGATGCCGATGGATTGAGGGATTATATGGACTCGTCATTTCCGGGATTTGTAGATGTAAACAGTGATGGAGTGAATGACAATTTTGATTTTGATCATGATGGTGTCATTAATTCTTTTGATTTGGATTCGGATAACGATGGAATTCCTGATTTGATTGAAGCAGGAGGAGTTGATACAGATGGAAATGGTATTGTAGATAATTTAACGGATACCGATGTAGATGGACTTGTTGATTTATACGACGCTTCCACCGGCGGTGATGCAATCACAAACGGCGATACAGATGGCGATGGAATTAGAAATATTTTTGACTTAGATTCGGATAACGATGGTGTTTACGATTTAAATGAAGTTGGTGGACCTGATGCGAACAATGATGGATACGTAAATAATTTTAATTCGGTTACAGGGGTTTTAAGCTCCGATTCGGATGATGACGGATTTGATGATGCATACGACCAGGTATGTACTACCACAATTACGCCAATTGTTACTCCTACAGTTTTTAATGGAAATTCAGTTGAGGTTAGAACCAATACCGGAACGGTTAATTCAAACAATGCGATTGGTTCTATAAATGGAACCGTTGCCCTTTTGGATGATAATGCTGATGCCTTGACTTTATATCTTGGAGGTTATCTTCCTGTTGGAGCTACCATTACGGTAACCTGGAGAAAAAATAGTGGAGCAGGAAACGCTAATCTCGGTTTAGGTTTGTCATTGATTGACGGGGGCTATACCAATTTTGCTGCGGTGCCGCAGGTCACTGCAGTTGTTGCCCCAGCATTCCAAACAAGTACATTGGTAACCACCATTCCTTCTAAATTTATTCGCTTCTTTGATAATGGCGGTCAGGATTTTGAAATTGACGCCGTAACATGGACATATACAACCAACGTTACCACCTATACAATTTCAACCACTTGCCCATCCGCACCTTTAATAATTACAGGAATTGATTCTAACAGTGATGGAATTCCAAATACTTATCCTACGGATAATGTGGATGGAACAGGAAACCCAAATCCATACGATACAGATTCAGATGGCGATGGTTGCGGGGATGCAGTTGAAGCATACAATAGTCTTGCAGTTGATCCTGACGTAAATGGAGTATTTGGCGCCGGAATACCAGCTGTTAATAGCGTTGGTAAAGTTGTAGCCGCTTCTTATGCAGTTCCTGCTGATTTAAATCCTGCGAATGGAACACTGGATTATCTACAAGTGGGTGCTGATCTTGATGGCGACGGTATTGCAAATTTCTGTGATCCTGATGATGACAATGATGGCGTATTAGATGCAGCAGATCCAAACGATACAACACCTGATATTTGTGGAGATGCAGATTTAGATGGTTGCGATGATTGCAGTGTAGGAACAGATAATTTCGGGCCACTAGCAGATAATTTACCGGCGAATGATGGATTAGATACTGATGGAGATGGAATTTGTGATGGTGGCGATCCTGATGATGACAATGATGGCGTATTAGATGTAATAGATCCGAATGACACTACTCCTGATATTTGTGGAGATGCAGATTTAGATGGTTGTGATGATTGCAGTGTAGGAACAGATAATTTCGGGCCACTAGCAGATAATTTACCGGCGAATGATGGATTAGATACTGATGGAGATGGAATTTGTGATGGTGGCGATCCTGATGATGACAATGATGGAGTTATAGATGCAACCGATCCGAATGATACTACTCCCGATATTTGTGGAGATGCAGATTTAGATGGATGTGATGATTGTAGTGTAGGAACAGATAATTTCGGGCCATTAGCAGATAATTTACCTGCAAATGATGGAACAGATACAGACGGAGATGGACTATGTGATACTGGTGATCCTGATGATGACAATGATGGAGTATTAGATCCAACCGATCCAAATGATACTACGCCTGATATTTGTGGAGATGCAGATTTAGATGGTTGCGATGATTGTAGTGTAGGAACAGATAATTTCGGGCCACTAGCAGATAATTTACCGGCGAATGATGGATTAGATACTGATGGAGATGGAATTTGTGATGGTGGCGATCCTGATGATGACAATGATGGAGTTATAGATG
>Ga0163151_10000678_pt1 | contig 59186 bp, 38 predicted proteins | sample OliLakLV19MP5IB2_FD_145596 | JGI IMG/M metagenome (GOLD analysis project Ga0163151, IMG submission 145596) | Freshwater microbial mat bacterial communities from Lake Vanda, McMurdo Dry Valleys, Antarctica - Oligotrophic Lake LV.19.MP5.IB-2 | ecosystem: Environmental > Aquatic > Freshwater >... | reverse complement strand
TGACGCCACAGGGCAATCGATCTGCGGCCGGCCGCTGAGGGCGATTTTTTGTCCGCGGCTGCGCAGCCGCGGACAAAAACTTTTCTTGAGCGTGTTCTATGATAGCCGCTTCTGACAACATACAAGGGCAAGTTCCGACGAGCGACAGCGATGTCTGAACGCCGCCCTGGGTAAGAGATCACATTTTCTTGAGCGGCCGAGCGAAAAACATGGTGTTCCGCAAACGGTGGCCGAGGCCGCAACCAACTGATGCCGAGTACGGAGCCTTTCGGCCTCGTTAACATGCCGCCGGTGCACAACATTTTCCACTCGGCCGATGAGGATCATTCGATCCAAAACCCTGGGCGGCGCGCAGGCTCGTAAAACTCGCCTCCGTTTGCCCAGGGCTATCTTAGTGAGGCCCTTTCAGGGCCATCGAGCAGACCTGTTGCGAGCAATCGTAGGCCGGAACAAGCCGTGCGCAGTTCCGGCAATTCTTGGCTTCGCGCCGGAACTCGCAGTACTCGTTCCGGCCTACAATTACATCATCTCATCATAAATCGCCAAAATCCGCTCCCGCATATTCTGCTTCTCACCAAACAGTGGTGTCTGCTTATCGATCCCCTTAAACGTCCCCAGAATATACTCCGCATCCTCCCGGTTGATGCCGTAGAGATGAAAATACGCCGCATCCAGTTCCGCCATCAATGCGGCCCGCTCGGCCTCATCCCACTTGTTAAGCCGCCCGCCGTACTCTTTTTTGAAACTCCCCGCCGTAAACCCACACGCCTCGGCCAGCGGCAACATATCCTCCGCCGTGCAAGTTAGTTTCAACACCCGCTCGCTAATCCAGGTTTCCAGCGTTTGGCTTTTCTTCCACGGACATTTTTTGGCGTAGGTGTCGGGAGTAAGCGTTGGAATTTGCTCAACAAGAAAAAAATTGAGATGGAGATTGCTAATCTTCTGACGCATGATGTAGTCCCATGCGACACTATTGAGATTCGCCAGCAAGCAACATTCACGACGCACGGCTTGATGCGTGAAGACCAACGGAGCCGAATTCACCACACCCACAAACGGCAGCATGGCCGCAATCATGGTGCGTTGATTCGTGGGACTCGTCACATCTTTGAACGCTAAAAAGTGATTGGGAACATTCTCAACCTGTGCCTCTGCTGTTTGCTGTGCAACCCAAAATCGTGGTGTCCCCAAATGCTCGGGATTCTGCCAATTCACTGTGGATGTTTTGGCCGTCTGCCCTTGCCGCACCCAATTTTCTGTATCCGTCACAACATCCGCCGCGCGATGGTCATACGCCTGCACCATCTTCGCCTCATACAACGGCAAATACGTTTCCTTCCCCTTGGTCCAGCGGTTCCCCTTCAACTTGAAACCCTCACCCTTGAGTTGCTCCGCCTCACGAAACAATTCCGCGTCGTTGGTCTGATGAAACATCGTTTTGAATTTGATGCCCCACGGATTCCCTGTCGGCCCCTCACGAGTCTGATCGATCAAGATCGGCACGCGGCGATAGATGGCTTTCGTGATTTCAGCGTCACGCTTCGTGCGAAAGATCGGACAGGTGCGTGTGTTGGGGTTGAGCAGCCGAATATCGTCGCCCGAGAGTGCGATTTGCCGCGTTGAATCATCAAGCTCTTCGATCTGATGTACAAAAAAGGTAAACTTCGCGGACTTTTGTTTCACTGCCGAGCCACCAAAGTTCAAAATGCAAAACTTGAAAGAGGGATGAACTTCGGGGAAGTAGATTTTCTTGTTCTCGAAGTCAAACAATCGAATCAGTCGATTGCTCTCAGCCACCGCCGCAAAGAAATCCTTCGTCGTGTTGTCCGACGCAATCCCCGACGGCGTCAGCAATCCCACGCGCCCCTCGGGGGCCACAATCTTGTAAGCCAACTCCGCGAACACCGCATACAGATTAATGTCCCCCCGACCCGTCAGCGGATACTCCTCGCTCTTACGGCAATAAGTCAGCAGCGCATCGGCATTCGCCAAGGCCTCTTGATAGCGCTCGTAGAGCGGCGGGTCTTGTTTTTCGAGCTTCTCGACCAGTTTGCGCCGCTTCGCCGCATTGGTCGAAGTCGCAATCTCCGGCGCGGGGAGCGAAAAGAACTCCCGCTCCTGCAACTTGATCCGCTCCCAAGGAGGATTCCCAATCACGCAATCAAAACCTGCTTGAAGTTCTTCATAGCCGCAGGCGGTAGCCGGCGGTTGTTCATGGTTTGACCGCCGGCTACCGCCTGCGGCTAGGAGAGGATTTTTGGGCACCCGCTCAAACACCTCCGGAAACCGCTCCTTCCAATCAAACCCATCCTCGTGCACGTTCACATCATGCACGAGCGAATTCCCATGCACGATATTCCGCGATAGCGTCGCGAGCGTTTGGTCCCGCGTCGCCGAGCGAATCCACAGCGCGAGTTGCGTGATCTCGACCGCCTCGCGAGACAGATCCACGCCATACAAATTGTCGTTGAGAATAAAATGCGGGATCTGCCGCTCGAGCGCCTCGGAATCTTTCGCGCCGCAATCCTCCAGATGACCCACGACTTCCTGATAGCGGGCTTCGAGCAGATTGTAAGCCTGAAACAGAAACGCCCCCGAACCACACGCGGGGTCCACAATTTTCAAGTCGCGCAAGATGGCCAAACACTCCCGCCAAAAAGCTTCGTCCTCCGGCAGAATATCGCGGAGCGCCGCCTCGCGCTTCACACCATATTTCACCGCCGCGTCGGCAAACCGCTCCACAATCAGCTCTCCGACGGTGTAGCTGACAATCCGACTGGTGAGTTCGGCGGGAGTGTAATACACGCCCAGTTGCTTGCGCTTCACCGACTGCGGCATCCGCGCAAACTGCTCGGCCTTCTCCGCGTCGCCCAACATGCCGGTGAAACGCAGCTTTTCGAGTTCCGTGATCGACCGCTCGAACAAATGCCCGAGCACGTCGAGATTCACCTCGTCGGCAAAGCTAAATTCGCTGATCCAATGAAAAAAATTCGTCCAGCGGTCGTCAAGTTCCAAATCATCGGCGGGCGATTTCTGAAACAAGCCGCCATTGTAGGCCGGGATCACTTCGCGGTGGTCGCCATTATTGCCGGGGTGCCCCTTATCAATCGACTCGAATAAGTCCTTGAAGTTCTGCCAACGGGGATTCGTCACCCGCGAGAAGGCGGGAATCCGTTCGTAGGCTTTCTTGATCGTTTCAAACGGCAAGAGGCCACGGTCTTCGCAAAACGCGATAAACACGATCCGGTCGAGTAACAGTTGGCCAAATTGGATCGAGTCGTCGACTGAATGGCCCAACTCATGGTGCAGGTGCGCAATCAACTCAACGCGACTCTCGGAGTACGTTTTATAAAGCACTTCGCTGACTTCGCGCTGTCGATTGTTCGTGGCCTTGAGCAGCCGCACGGCCCGCACCTCTTCCTTGGCAACTCCCTCGACCAGTCCATGACGATGGAACAACACATAAAACCGGCGAAACACATTCCAGTCGCGCAAGTCTTGCAGCGCGAAGTGTTCGTACTTTTGCTTCGTGCTATCCCGCTCGTACAAACGAAAACTGACAATGTTCGACACGATGCCCCAACGGCAGGTCGTGGGGGTGTTCACCAAATAGTCCCAGCACTGATCGATGGCAGTGCGGCCATTCGAGCGATCGCGATCCAAATGCACCTTCGGGCCTTTGAGTTCCACGACAGTGAGCGGACTTCGCGGCTCACCCTGCTGAAATTTTCCCAGTACGGCATCGGGAGTTTGGCCGGGCGCGATTTGGTAATGTTGTTCCAAATTCCAAACGTCGGCCACTTCGCTCGCGAGCGTGTAGCCAAGCCCTTGGCCGAAAACATCCGCAAGAAACAGTCCCTGCAATTGCGTCTCATTGAACTCGGCCAATTTGCCCGAAACTTCCATGTCCGCCCAACGAACAAGCGTTTGATAAGCCGCCGCCGCGTGTTCTTCGTCCTGAAACTGCTTGGTACCCTCGTCCTTGAGCAGCCGCGCAAGGATCAATAGATCGGTCTTGGGATGCCGCCTGGCGACCGGAGATTCTTCAAAGTAGATTTTTTGGGTCTTCTTGCCCATCGCGTTCCATGCTCGGCGGAGGTTTTTTTGTTCCCGCGATCATACCCAAATTGCCGCACACCGCAAAGCAACCGATGGTCGTCTCGCCCATGTCAAGCTGCGCCGTTGTCAACACAATTTTTTGTACCAAGGCGAGCCGCAAGCGCGGGCACCGATGCGCAGCATTGGTCGGACCGGAGTTCCCCTACGCGAAATGAAAAATGCGCGGCCAAAAGTAGCGTCTGATAGAGGCCACCCATTTGTGATACATTCAGCAACGCGTCAAACTATGTTTAGGCGCTGGTTCCTTGATAATTGGGTCGGCAAGGCCGACAACTCGTGGGAATTGGGTCCGACAACGTTAAAATCGCGAGTTTTCTCGAATCAAACCACATCATCTAGGTAGTCTGGCCAAACCACCCACTACCTATAGACATTTTCCCTCCCCACCGAAAGCACCTAAAGCGTTTCAGAAATATCCAGATAGTGGTCCAAGCCTCGGAGCGACCACAACATCTTGTGGATCCCCCGCCGAGAGAAAGATAGCCTAATCCTAGTTCAACTTGAACTTGGCCCACACGGGATCGTGGTCCGAACCGTCCTGATCCGCGGGAACACGCCTCACTTGGCACGAGTCCTCGACGTACAACTTCCTCATTGCCGGCGAGGCCGTGATGAAGTCAATCGGCGGGCGACCTGTGGGAAACTCGGGATCGGCAATCGAGTCGGTCGTTTCCCGAGCCTCCGGTGCCCACATCGCCGTTGTGCCCGTGCCGAAAACCGTGGTCATCGCTTTGCTGTCGCGACTATCGTTGAAATCGCCGGTAACGATAATGCGAGCGTTCGGATCGGCGGCTAACTTAGCGTCCAGCAACCGCCGCAACTCGCCAACTTCTGCCAAACGAATCGGTTCCGAAGTTTCCGCCCCATCGGCTTTGCTTTTAAGATGCACGGGCCAGATTTCAATCGGCGCGGCATCCTTGGGCAGCACCGTAATCGCGGGCACATCGCGCTGAAAACCGCGCTCCACGCCGTCGGGACCAGTGAAGGGCAGATGTCGCCGCGAAGTCACTTCGCCGATGGGAGCACGAGAAAGCAACGCCACGTCGATCCCCCGCAGATCGTTGCCGTCGAAATGCACCACGTAATTGTAGCCCATGTCGGCCAGAAAGATTTTATTGAAACGTTCCAAATAACCACGATTTTCGACTTCTTGCAGGGAGATCACGTCCGGATTGATTTTGCGAATTGCGGCGGCCCACTGTTCCATGGCTTCACGAGATTTCGCGGGAGTTCCTTCGTCGTTCGTATAGGGGTCATCGACATCGTCAAACAGATTGAGCGAATTGAATGTGCAGATCACGATTTGATTGGGATCGTCCGACCAAGTCGTGACGGGCGTCGATTCAATTTTCTCCGTTGCGGGCATGGCGTCGAGCACTTTGATTTGCTCCGGGCGCGTAACTACCAACTGAGGCTTATCTTGGTAGGTGGTCACCAAGCCGCGGATTTCCACGATTTTACCTTGGTACAGTTCCCTCAAGTCGCCAGGAAATTTATCCCAATGATCGTTGAAAATTACCGCGACAAAACCAGGTGGTCGTTCACTGTCGAAGTTCAGAAACGCGATTCGATTGGTTTTGCCCACGGTGACAATCTTGCCGCTGACATAAACAGTTTGACCGACCGCATCCTTGGCATCTTTCCAATCGATGTGCTTTACTCCCTCGTCGGGATCAATCGCTGGTTGAGCGTGTAGGAGAGAAACCGTCGCAATTAAAACCAAAGCACAAAGCGAAGTCGCGAGGCGGGGCATGTCGATTCTCCAAGGCAAAAACGGCTTCCGCGGACGCGGAACAGACCAAGATTGCCTTATTGTGACAGAGTTGATTTAATTATTCAATTGTTGTCAGTCACAACTCGCTGTTGATTTTCCGTAAAGTGTTTTGAATCCAATTCCCACAACGGCAAGTGATCAAAAAGTCTGTCCAGGCTTTGACGGCGAGAGCGCACAACACTGCCAATATCAACATTGGCTGTCTCCACGCATTGACGTCCCTCAAATCACAATTCTTTCTCGCGAAGCTATGTGGCCTAAAGATGATCGATGTCGTGAATCACTCCCCCATCAGCAACGGGGAGGCGCAAACAATAGGAAGGCTTTTCTAACCAAAATTGACGCAGTCCGTTAACGCAGTCCATCGAGAGAATTAACGCGGCGATTTGCGGCGGGATTAATATCGGATGGCCACCCTTGTTGTCGAAGGTAGGAATGATGGCTATGTCGGGATGAACCACGGCGAGGGCGAGTATTTTTTCGAGAGTTGAGGGTTGGAGCGAGGGATGATCGCCGAGTTGTAGCAAAATACTAGCTGCGGGATTGGCGGCGAGCGCGGCTCGTAATCCCGCTTGGATGGAGTGAAACATCGGGGCGTCGGGATCGACGATAACAAAAGGGGCAGAACTATTTTCGGCCTGAGAAAATAGTTCTGACCCCTTATTCAATGCCTCGGCGACTTCGTCCGCGCGATGGCCGAGGACGACGAACATTTTCTCGCAAGCGGCAGCAATCGTGTCGAACGCGGCGGCGACGAGGGGTTTTTCGCCTGTTTGAGTCTGCACGGGGTGGAACTGCTTGTTGCCACCCATGCGGTGGCCGCGGCCGGCGGCGAGGAGGAGTCCGATGGGTTTCATAGTCGGACGGGCTCGCGACGAGCCGACTCGCACACACTCATTTGCGGTTGGATTGAGGTTTAGTGATGGCGAGGGCGGCGGGGGAATCACTCATCGGTAAGCTCAAGCGAACCTTGCCGTCGTATTTGTAGAGCGCGCCGGCGATGGCAGGGGCGGTGGGGACCAGGCCGATCTCACCCACGCCGCGAGCGCCGAAAGGACATTCGGGGTCGGGCTCTTCGACAAAGATGAGCTCCATCTCGGGCATTTGATGGCTGCGCAAGACCCCACAGTCGTTCATTTTCTTGGCTTGAATGACGCCCCCCTCACTGACGAAATCTTCAGTGAGGGCGTAGCCGATGCCCATATGGAGCGAGCCGTACATTTGGCCCTTCAGATGCGTGGGATTGAGCGCGCGACCCACATCGTGCGCGGCGACCATTTTCACGAGATTTCCATCGTCATCAAGAATCGCCACTTGGGTGGCGAAGCCGTAGGTGAGATGCGTTTTTGGGCCGCCGGGCTTATCCATGTCGTAGCCGAGCTTGCTGGTGTACTCGCAAATCCATTCGCCATGAAAAACTTGGCCGGCCAAATCAGTGAGTGTCTTGCCACTTTCGAGAGCAGCTTTGAGGCCTTTGCCCGCTTCGGCGATGGAGTTACCGGCAAGGACGGTGGCACGACTCGCGGTGGTTTGGCCGCAATTGAGTTTAAGCGTGGTGTCGGTGGAGCATTTGAAGAGTTCGGGACGAAGTCCCGTCGCTTCGACCGCGAATTGGATGCAGATGGTGAACAGGCCTTGACCCATTTCGGTGAAGCCGGTGCGGATATGGACGCTGCCATCGTCTTCAATCGAGAGCGCCGCGCGGCCGATATCTGGCATGCCGTTGCCGATGCCGACGTTTTTGATGCCGCACGCAATGCCGGCGAACTTGGCCGACTTGTATTGGTCGCGGACCGCTTCGAGCGTTTTGCGCAGGCCGAAGGGTTTGTCGAGCACTTGGCCCGTGGCGAACGCTTCGCCGGGTTCCAGGATGTTACGGTCGCGGATGTCGTAGCCATCGATGCCGACTTTCTCGGCGAGGCGATCGAGCAAACCTTCGATGGCAAACGCGGCTTGATTCGCACCGAAACCCCGCATCGCGCCGCAAGGGGGATTGTTGGTGTAGACGGCGAGCGATTCCATGTCGATATTCGGCACGCGATAAGGACCGGTGCAATGTCCGCCGGCGCGTTCGAGCACTTTGGCACCGACCGAGGCGTAAGCTCCCTTGTCGCCAATGATGCGGGCCTTGACCGCCATGATGTGGCCTTCGGCATCGCAACCAACTTTGTAATCGAGAACGATTGGATGCCGCTTGGGGTGGATGCGGAAACTTTCAGGCCGAGTGAGCGTGAGCTTCACTGGGCGCTGCACGAGCCAAGCCATGAGGGCGGTTTGGGCTTGGATCGACATGTCTTCCTTGCCGCCGAAGGCACCGCCGTTACTCACGAGCAGGACTTCAACACGTTCTTTGTCGATGCCGAGGACGGAGGCGATTTGGCGTTGATCGTCGAAGACGCCTTGGCCCTGGGTGTAGACGAACAAGCCTGGTTCTACTGGTCGCTTAAGCGACCAGTCCGTGTTTTTGTTGATGGGAACGACGAGGCAGGATTCGGGTTCGAGGAAGAGGTGTTCGATGCGCTGGGTGACGTAGGTGTCTTCGAGCACGAATGCCGAGTTGCGGAAGCCTTCTTCGACGTCGCCTTTTTTGAGCGACGATTTGCTCAAGAGATTTGTGTCGAGATGGGGATGGACAATTCCCAGACTTGGGTCGAGAGCCTTGACCGGATCGGTGATCGGTTCGAACACTTCGTATTCGATGTCGATCAATTGTGCGGCGCGGCGGGCCAAATATTGGGTGTCGGCCACGACACTGGCAATCACATCGCCCGTGCAGCGCGTGACATCGCCAATGCCCACGTAAACAGGCCAATCTTTGGCGATGAGGCCCACGAGCGGATCACCCGGCACATCGGCGGCGGTGACCACGCGATGCACGCCATCTAGCGCGAGCGCAGGGGTGGGATCAATCGCGAGAATTTTCGCACGCGGGTGGTCGGTGAGTCGCACGGCACCAAACAGCATGTCGGGGACGACCATGTCGTCGATAAATTTGCGATCTCCCAGCACGGCTTCGTGGCCAGTGTACCGTTGCAAATCGGTGCCGACTTTGCCTGACTTGTCGGCTGCGGAAAGCTCGGGGAGCGTTTCGCCTTGGCGGAGCTTGGCGTAGAGTTCGATGCTGTCGACGATCTGTGCGTAACCGGTGCAACGGCAAAGGTGGGGCTTGAGAGCGCTGGCGATTTCTTCGCGCGAGGGAGTGGGATTTTTCTCGCAAAGCCCGACGCCCCGCATGGCCATGCCAGGGATGCAAAAGCCACACTGCACGCCGCCGCAGCGGACGAACGAGTCGGCAATCTGCTGGCGGTGTTCGTCGTCGAGACCTTCGAGGGTCGTGATCGACTTGCCCGCGGCCTTGGCCGGTTTGAGCGCGCAGGAGAGCACGGGCTTATCGTCCAAGAGGATCGTGCAGCACCCGCACTGGGCCTGGGGGGAGCAACCGTTCTTGGGCGAGGTGATGCCGAGGTGATCGCGCAAGACATCCAGCAGCGTGAGCTCGTCGTCCTCGGGAAGCTGGACTTCGATGTCCGCGCCATTGACGCGGCAAGAGAGCTTGAGAGAGTTTTCGGTGCCAGGAATATCAGAAACTGTCGCCACGGTGTTGGCCTCCAGAAGACTGGGGTAGGTGAACCAGACCAGCGATGGTAAAACCGTCGCCCTGGGATTTGATAGCAAACCCCACTCAATCACTCGTTGCCTGGAACACTCTCCGCCTGGATCATAGTGGCCAACTCTTGCCTCGCCCCGGGCGAGACTATCCTTCCACTGATATTAGTGTGCCATACAGTGGGCCATGGTTCAAGCACAATACGGAACCTTCGCATAGACACGCAGAGTGTTTTTGGTAGATTGCTCCGATTATGAAAAACAGCACCTATCTCAAAGCCGCCCAAAAGTACGAAAAGCAGATGGTCCGCTTCCTGCGTGACCTCATTGCGATCCCCAGCGAATCCGCCGAGGAAGGTCCGGTGATTGGCCGCATTCGCGAGGAAATGGAGGCAACCGGGGCCTTTGACAAGATTTGGACCGACAAGCTCGGCAACCTGCTGGGCCAAGTCGGCAAGCCGGGGCCGGGCAAGAAGCTGATTGCCATTGATGCCCACGTCGACACGGTTGGCATCGGCAACCTCAAGGAATGGAAGCACGATCCGTACAAGGGAAAAGTCGCCGACGGCAAAGTTTGGGGCCGTGGTGCAGGCGATCAGGAAGGGGCTGTGCCCGCGATGGTTTACGCGGCGAAGATTTTGCGCGACCTTAAAGCGGACCTCTCGGATTTCTGTTTGCTCCTCACGTTCACCGTGATGGAGGAAGACTGCGACGGCCTGTGCTGGCAGTACATCGTCAAGGAAGACAAGATCAAACCCGACGTGGTTGTGGTCACCGATTCGACGAACTGCACAATCCTACGCGGACAGCGCGGGCGAATGGAAATTGGCGTCACTTGCGACGGCAAATCGTGCCACGGTTCGATGCCAGAGAAGGGTGACAACGCGGTCTACAAAATCGCCAAAGTGGTGCGTGAGATTGAAGCGCTCAACGAGCGATTGCCCAAAGATGATTTTCTTGGCAAGGGGACGATTACGGTCAGCTACATCGACTGCAAGACGCCGAGTTTGTGCGCCGTGCCGGGACAAGCGTACATTCATCTTGATCGCCGACTCACGGTGGGGGACACCAAGCAGTTGGCGGTCGGCCAAGTGAAGGACGCGGTCAAACGGGCTGGTGTGAAAGCCAAGGTCGAAGTGTTGCGTTACGCACGCCCAAGTTACACGGGCCTGGAATACGAAACAGAAAAGTATTTCCCGACCTGGTGCTTCCCCGAGGATTCGCTGCAAGTGCAGGCCGCGATCAAGACGCATCAAGACGCATTGGGCCGGGTACCGGTGGTGCATCGCTGGACGTTCAGCACCAACGCGGTGTCGATTGCCGGGATGTACGACATTCCGTGCGTCGGTTTTGGGCCCGCGCCGGAAAACGTCGCCCACACGGTGAACGACTCGGTACCAATTCAGCACATGGTGGACTGCGCTGCCTTCTATGCGGCGTTCGGCCAATCGTATTGCGATTTGGCCGCCGGTCGACCGAATGAAACTTCGATGACTTTTAAGCGTAAACCAGCGTAAGGAAAAGGGAACACAGATGGCGAACCTCAAAGGCCGCGACTATATCGAAACGCAAGACCTCACGCGCGAGGAACTGGAACTGTTGTTGGATACCACCACCGAACTCAAGGCGAAATTTCGCCGTGGCGAGCCGACCCAGCTTTTGCCGCATCAAACGGCGTTCTTGTTGTTTTTCGATAAGTCAACACGCACCCGTAATGCCTTTGAAGCCGGTATGACGCAACTCGGCGGCCACGCGCATTTCTTGGATGCCGACGTGACGCAGATCAGCCACGGCGAAACCCCCGCGGATACCGGCAAGATTCTCGCCTCGATGGGTCATGGCATCTGCATTCGCCATGACTTGGTGCTCGATCAGGGCAACAAGTACATGCGCGAGATGTCGGAGGCGACCGACGTGCCGATTATTAACATGCAGTGCGACGTTGATCACCCCACGCAAACGCTGGCCGACTTGCAAACCATGCGAGAACTGTTTGGCAATGATCTCTCGGGCAAGAAAATCGCCGTGAGTTGGGCGTTTGCCCCGTCGTATGCCAAGCCACTGAGCGTGCCTCAGGGTTTAATCACGCTCATGACGCGGTTCGGGATGCACGTGACGCTCGCGCATCCGCCTGGATACAACCTCGTGGGCCGAACGCTGGAATCCGCCAAGAAGAATGCCGCGGAATCGGGCGGGAAGTTTGAGATTGTCGACGACATGGATGCCGCTTTCGAGGGTGCCGACATAGTTTATCCCAAGAGTTGGGGCGTGTATGACCTGATGCTCGAACGGCAGAATGCCACGACCAAGGACGAAATCGCTGACAATCAAAAGGCATGCCTAGCGATGAACGCCAAGTACAAAAACTGGATCTGCGACGAGAATCGCATGAAGCTGGCTAAGAAGTCGGCGGTTTACATGCACTGCCTGCCAGCGGATCGCGGTTCGGAAGTGACCGACGCCGTGATCGACGGCCCGCAATCGGTGGTGTTCCCCGAGGCGGAGAATCGGTTGCACACTGCCAAGGCGATCATGGCCTGCACGATGCGCGAGCGGCCTTTTTAAAGTGGTCGTTGGTCAGTGGTCCGTTGTCAGTTGTTATCTTTTTGCAACGGACTACCCACGACGGACAAAGGACGAAATGGAATGTCTATCGCACCGCAAAAGCTGGTGATCGCGCTGGGTGGCAATGCCATCAGCGTGCCGGGTGAGCAGGGGACCATCGAAGAGCAGTTCATGCATACTCGGCAAACGGCGACGTTTCTTGCCGACGCAATCCTTGCTGGTTACAAGCCAATCATCACTCACGGCAACGGCCCCCAAGTGGGCAACATTTTGCGACGAGTGGAACTCGCCAAGCATGAGCTCTACACGATTCCACTCGAACTGTGCGTCGCCGACACCCAGGCCGGCATGGGGTACATGATTTCCCAATGTCTGATGAATGAGCTTGCCGTTCGAGGCACGAATCAGCACGTAACCACGATTGTCACCACGGTATTGGTCGACAAAGATGACCCTGCGTTTCAGAAACCGTCGAAGCCGATTGGGCCGAAACTCGAAAATAGCGTTGCTGAAAAACAGCGCGAGGCCGAGGGTTGGCACATCCGTGAAATGCCGGATGGGAGCTACCGTCGAATCGTGTCGTCGCCGCGACCCGTGGAGATCATGGAGCTTGCGACGATTCGCAACTTGGCCGATGATGGCGAGTTGGTGATCTGCTGCGGTGGCGGCGGAATACCGGTCTGCCGTGATGAACAAGGTCGGTATTGCGGCTCGGCTGCGGTGATTGACAAGGATCTCACGACCGCACTCTTGGCCCGTGAGCTTGGCGTGTCAACGCTGATTATTCTCACCGGGGTGGAACAAGTGTGTCTCAACTTTGGCAAGCCGGAGGAGAAGCAGCTTGCTGAGATTTCGCTGGCCGAGGCGCAGGATTATCTGGCGGCGGGGCATTTCGGTTCTGGTTCGATGGGGCCAAAAGTCGAGGCAGCGATTGATTTCGTTAGTCATTCAACGGCACCAAATCCGGTGGCTTATATTGGGCACTTGGAAAAGTTGGGCGAAGTTTTGGCGGGGACGAGCGGGACGAAGATTTTGAAATAACATGCGACCCAAGGGACGCCGACCATGGGCTTGGTGGCGATGCTACATTCTTGCCCAGAGTTCGCGCGTGGTTTGCACGGCTTCGGCGCGGAAGGCGGGTTCGTCGCATGATACGACTTGGCCGTCGCGCAGGCACCAATGTCCGTCGATCATCACGCTTTGGACGAATTCGGGTCCGAGGGCGAACAAGAAATGCCCGGCGAGATTCTCGCTCGTGAGCGGCGTCGCGGGACGGTAATTGGTGAGCACCAAATCAGCGGCGGCACCCATTTCTAAGCTGCCGAGCTTCACGCCAAGTGCGCGTGAGGCAAGTTTAGCTGATTCGGCCAGCAGCGCAAGTGAACCACCGAAGGGGAGAGGGGCGTGAGCGTCGTGGCTTTTGAATTCTGCGACACGGGCTTCCCGCCACATGTCGGCACCAATGCCATCGGTGCCTAGCACCACGGGTAACGTGGCATTGGCAACCTTGGTGTAACCGACGCCGTTGTTCATGTTTGAGCTGGGATTGTGGGCCAAGTGTAGCGTGTTTTTGTGTTCACTGAGTCGTGCGAAGTCTGATTCGGCCAGGTGCGTGCCATGACCGAGGATCGTGCCTGGCACTTCCAACAGTCCCACGCGCTCAAAGCGGTCGATGAGTCCGCAGCCGAACTGCTCGTGGGTGATTTGCTCGTCGACCGGGTCTTCAGCGACGTGAATATGGATACCGACTCTCAGTTCACTAGCCAATTCCACCGAATCTGCGAGCGATTTTTCGCTGAGGGTGAAACTTGCGTGAGCACCAACCAGCGCGGCGAAGCGGCCATTCTTCGCGGCTTGGCATGCGCGGATGTAGCGTTCGCTTTCCACCAAGCCTTCAGCGGCTTCGGTCGCACGATTGCGATCGGTGACTTCATAACAGAGCACACCACGACAACCGACATCGGCGATGCCTTGCTCCAGAGCTGCGAGGCTCCCTTCGATGCAATTGGGGGAAGCGTGGTGATCGACGAGCGTGGTCGTGCCGCACCGTAAGGCCGCGAGCGCGCCGACTTGGCCGCTCGCTGTGATGCTTTCCAAATTGTGAGCGCGGTCGAGACGCCACCAAATGAACTCAAGAATCTCATGAAAATTTTGCGGCTGGCGCGGCGGAGCAGGCATGCCGGCGGCGAGCGCTGAGTACAAGTGCGTGTGGCCGCAGACGAGTCCCGGCATCAGCACGGCGCCGTTGCCGTCGATAACTTCATCACCGGGCTGGAGCGTAAGATTGCTGCCGACCGAGACGATACGGCCGTTAGCTTGGCGGAGATCGCCCCGCCGCACGGTGGGGGGATCAAGCTGCACTAACAGGCAGTCGCGAAATAACGTCGGCATCACACAGCCCCAGGATTACAGAAGTTCCAGTACGCCGGTTTGTTTGTTGAACGCTTCGATCTGGCGATCCCACTCGCCGGCTTGGGCGAAGGTTTGGTCCCAGAAATCGGGGTTCCACAACTCGCGCAGCTCATCCGCCGAGCGACCTTGCTGCTCAACCCAGGTGAAATACTTGAAGTTATGCAGCGCCTTGCGGTCGGCGTAGGTCAGTTCGCGTAAGTAATCGAGCGTGATGCCATCGAGATAACGGGCTCGATCATTTGATGCCAACTCGGCGGAGTAGGCACCGCGTTCGGCCGTGAGTTCTTCCAGGCGGCTGGAATACAAACCCGCCCCATCGGTGAGGCACAGGAAAATCACGTCGCGGCCGGTCATGTCGTAATACTTGGCCGCTTTGATCGCAGCGACCAGATTGCAAATGCCCGAGATGCCGACGCTCGGAAGTTGCTCGATCAACTCCGGCGGCAAGTCGTCGCGGAGGCTCGCCTGCCCCTCGCGCTCATTGAAGAGCCGGAAAAGCGACATGCACTGCTCGTCGTCGATAGCGGCAATCATGTCGGTATTGCGAACGTTATGAATCCAGGGAACATGCTTGTCGCCGATGCCTTCGATGCGATGGCCGCCGAATCCAAATTGATAAAGCGTCGGGCACTGTTGGGCTTCGGTCGCGATCACGCGAATGTCGGGATGCGACTTACGCAAGCGATCACCCGCCGCAATCGTGCCGGCGCTGCCCGTGGCCGAGACATAACCCGCGAGCCGATGACCAGGGGCGACTTGCTCGAAAATGTCCTGAATCGCCGCGGCAGTGACATGATAGTGCCAGCAAGGGTTGCCGAACTCCTCGAACTGATTGAAGATCACGCACTCGGGTCGCGTTTTGCGAATCTCCCAGCACTTGTCGTAAATCTCTTTGACGTTGGACTCGCAACCGGGAGTGGCGATCACCTCGGCGCCGATTTCCTTGAGCCATTCAAACCGCTCGCGGCTCATCTCTTCGGGCAAAATCGCGACCGCCGTGCAGCCTAACAGGGCTGAATCAAAAGCGCCGCCCCGGCAGTAGTTGCCCGTGCTGGGCCAGACAGCCTTTTGCGAGGTAGGATCGAACTGGCCACTCACGAGCTTGGGAATCAAGCAGCCATAGGCGGCACCGACTTTATGCGCGCCGGTGGGGAAGTATTTCCCCATGATGCCAATGATGCGCGTGTCGACGCCCGTAAGTTCCGAGGGAAATTCGATCCAGTTGCCGTCGTTGAACAACCCGCCTTTTTCGACCGGTTCATTCTTCCAAGTGATGCGAAACAAGTTTACCGGGTCGATGTCCCACAGGCCGACTTGGCGGAGACGGTTTTTGATTTTGTCGGGAACCGACTCGGGGTTCCGCATCTGAGCGAACGTGGGAAGCAACACCTTCCGCTCGCGGAAGCGCTCAATCGTGCGGGCCAACACTTGTTCGTTAATCTGCATCGCCTACTCCAGACATTCTTTTCACCACGGAGGCACGGAGAGCACAGAGGTAATGACACATTCTTACATCTGTATGCTCTAATTATTAATTTTCGACTTATTCGACTACCGCCGCAATCGCTGTTAAATCTGGTTTGACTCGTATTGGTTGGCCTCCGGCGCGGATCGAGCTGCGGATGTCTTTGAGTCCGCTACCGGTGACCATCGCGAGCACCGATTCGCCTGGCATGATGATTTTGTCGTCAATTGCGGCAACCAGTCCAGCCAACGCCGCTGCGGCCGCTGGTTCAGCGAACACGCCGTGTTTGCCGGACAAGCGAATCGCATCGAGGATTTGTTCGTCGCTCACACAAACCACCACGCCGTTGGCAGCGCGGAGCGCATTCACGGCCTTGCGCCAATTGCGCGGGACTTGCACATCGATGCTATCGGCCATCGTGGTCCCGTTACCGGGAGCTGGGAGTTTATTGTGTTCCAGTGCATAGGGAATCGGTGCCACGCCCGCCGCTTGCACGCCCAAGAGTCGGGGCAGCCGGTCGATGACACCGAGCGCGCGCATTTCGGCGAGTCCTTTCCAGATGCCGGCAATCGTGCATCCATCGCCGATGCTGACGGCGACCCAATCGGGGACACCACCAAACGCGGCCACTTGCTCGGCGATTTCGAGGCCGCCGGTTTTTTTGCCTTCCACCAGCACCGGATTGATCGCGCAATTGCGATTGTACCAACCAAATTTTTCGCACGCGGCGGAGCAGAGTTGGTAGGCTTGGTCGTAGGTGCCTTCCACGGCAAACACCCGGGCACCAAACACCAAAAGCTGGGCGAGCTTGGGTTCGGGGGCCGTGCTGGGCACAAAAATGTTGGCCTGCATCCCAGCGAGGGCCGCATGGCAAGCGAGACTCGTGGCTGCGTTGCCGGTTGAGGCGCAGGCAATTGTCGTCGCGCCATGTTCCAAGGCATGGGCCACGCCGACGGAACTCGCGCGATCTTTGAACGAGGCCGAGGGGTTGCGGCCTTCGTCCTTGAGCAGCACGCTCCTAAGCCCCAACTGCTGCGCGAGACGCTCGGCGACGATGATGGGGGTCCAGCCAACTTGCCAATCATGGCGGATCGAAGCGGGCTGGAGCGGCAACAGTTCCGCATAGCGCCAGTGATTGAGCGAGCGTGAGGCAAGCGGCTTGGTGTCCCATGCTTTCCGCACGGCTGCGAGATCGAAACGGAAATCGAGAATTCCTTCCGCTGGCCCGCACTTCTCACAGGTCATCCAGATTCGCGACTCACCCTCAGCCGAGAATATTGACCCGCAGTTGACACATTCTAGTTCTTGAATCATCCACCAATCCTTCAAATTGACACAAGTTTGCACTCTAGCTCAGTCATCGAAGTGAAGCTAGTGGAGCAGCGGTGGCGCAGATAGAATCGGGGCTAGGCGAGCGATTAACCTGCGGAAATCACCTAGTAGCAAGCGAGCACGGGCATATGGTCGATTTGTTTTGCACTCCGTTCGTTGAGCTGATCGATCGCATGCGGCTCGAGTACGCGCGGCAGGAGGCGATGTTCGATCTGCCAAGGCGCAAGTGGTTTGTGCCAGACCGTGACAGCCTCGATCTGTCAGTGAAGTTTCATGGCCAGTTGGCGGGGAATCCGGCTGGTCCCGCGTCGGGGCCTCAAACGCAAATGGCCCAGAATTTGGTGCTCTCGTGGCTCGCAGGCTCGCGGATCATGGAGCTTAAGACCGTGCAAGTGAACGATGCCCTGCAAATTGCGCGGCCCTGCATCGACGCGACAAACGTCGGTTACAACATCGAGTGGTCGCAAGAGCTTAAGGTCCACGAATCGCTCGACCAGTACGTGCAAGGGGCGATGCTCATTCACATGCTGCGGCATGCGCCGGGTGAGTTTGGCAATCCCTTCGGCGAGAACGACATGGCAAGCGTTAGCGGAGAAACCGTGTTTGATATGTCGGTGGGTTACGATCTCGCGGGGATTCAAACGGAAAAAGTCGTCGGCTTCATTCGCGGCATGATGGACGCGTCGGCCAGCGTCGATCGACTCCGCGATCAATTGCCCCACCGCCTACGCAAGCTGCGCGACCTTGATTACCCCACGAAGCTCAGCCGCAGCATCACGCTCTCGACGTTCCATGGCTGCCCCGCCGATGAGATTGAACGCATTTGCGAATTCTTGCTCACGGAACTCGGCGTCGATGTGATTGTGAAAATGAACCCGCCGATGTTGGGAAAAGATCGGCTCGAACATTTGCTGTACGACGTGATGGGTTACACGGAAATCACCGTGAATCCCCACGCTTACACGAGCGGACTGCTCTTCGAACAATCCATCACGATGTGCCAGCGGTTGAGTGAACTGGCCGCGGCGCGAGGGTTGGGCCTGGGTGCCAAGTTTTCCAACACGCTCGAAGTGACGAATCATCGCGATTTTTTCTCGGCGAGTGAAAAGGTGATGTACTTGTCGGGTTTGCCGCTGCACGTGCTGACGCTCACCTTGGCCAACGAATTTCGGCGGCATGTGGGGCCACGGATGCCGATTTCGTTCTCGGCGGGGATTGATCGCAAGAATGTCGCCACCACGGTCGCCTGCGGGCATGTGCCGGTGACGACTTGCACCGATCTCTTGAAGACCGGTGGTTATGGGCGATTGCCGCCGTATTTCGAGGAGCTTGGCAAGGCGATGCGGGCGGTAGGTGCCACGACGATTGATGACTATTTACTGGATTGCCGGGGGCAGCGAGAAACCACCAGCGGGGATCCTGTGGTGGCTGGTTTTCTCAACAATGCGATCATCGTTGACGAGATTCAGGCCGATTCACGTTATTATGCCGCCGCTAATCGGGCCGTGCCGAAGAAGATCAATTCGCATCTCACGACGTTCGACTGCATCACCTGCGACAAGTGCATTCCGGTGTGCCCGAACGATGCGAACTTTGCGTATCCTGTGGCGGCGGTGGATATTACTTACCGCGACGTGGCAGTGCGGCCCGATGGGAGCGTCGTGGAAGTCGGTGAGTCCAAGCCGTTCCGCGTTGAGCAGACCGAGCAGATCGCCAACTTTGCCGACTACTGCAACCACTGCGGCAATTGCGACACGTTTTGCCCGGAGTACGACGGGCCGTATTTGATGAAACCCAGCTTTTTCGGCAGCCGCGAGGCTTTTGAAGCGGGTGCTCCGCATGATGGCTTTTTTCTCACCGGCGAATTGGGGACGCTCACGCTTATCGCACGCATCGCTGAAATTAATTACAGTCTCAGCGAAGAAGGCAACAATTACGTATTCTCAGATGGCAACGTATCGCTTGCGGTTTCGCCGACCACGCTGGAACTCGCCGCAGGGAGTCAACGACCGGATGAAACGCACACCGTCGACATGGGCCGCTATCACGCGCTGTTAACACTGCTACGCGGGATCAGTGCCGAGGGGCGTGTTCACGCGGTGAATACGCGGTTGTTGGCCGAAATTTAGTTGGCCACGAGCGCGTTGCGGGCGTTCGAGGCGGCGAGATCGACGCGGCGGATGTTGGCCCAATCGTCTTTGTAAACGACCGGCACAAACTTGTTGGTCCCTTCGGCCCCAAATTCCTCGGCAATTTTTGTGCCTTCCCACTGAAAATCAAAAGGGCCGCTTGGATGGCTTCCTTGATTTCCGGCGTGAGATTGTAGGCATAGCCAAACGCGGCGGGGGGGAATTGCTCGGATTGATAAATGCTGCGGAGCTCGTCTCCCTTCACCTCGCCTTTGGCCACCATGCGGGCGAATACGTCGCTGGCAATCGGGGCGGCATCGACGTCGCCGGAGAGCACCGCGTCGATCGAGCCGGCGTGACCATAGGTATAACGCCATTCATAATCGCGTTCTGGTTGCAGTTTTTTCTCTTCCATAAGCAACATCGCCGCTGCTTTGCAGCCTGAGTTGGAGCGCGGGCGGGTGAAGGCGATTTTCTTGCCGCGCAAGTCATCAAGCGTCTTGATCGGGCTGTCGGCTTTGACGATGAACTCCATCTTGTAACCGGCCGAACCATCTTCACGGCCAAACGTGCAGACAGGAATAAAGCCGGCCGTGTTGACCGCGGCGGGGACTTCGCCCGTGCCGAGCGCGGTGATGTGCAGCCGGCCGCTGCGGAGCGCTTCGTACTGCTCACGGGCGTCGGTGAGTCGCAGGTAGCTAACGGGGAGCCCCGTTTTCTCCTTGATGGCGTCCATCAACTCCTGCCACTGGGCGGCTTCGTTGGTGGAATCTTCGGAGGTGATGAACGAGAAAACCAACTCGGTCGGTTTGGACTGGAGCGCGGCATTCTCGGGCGCGTCGGGAAGCAGATCGCCATCAGCGTCTTTGTAGACCGAGTCCATCGTGACGATAGGGTTGAGACTCGTGAAGAAGTTGCTCATCGTGCGGACGAGGTATTGCTCTTGAGCTTCTTTCTCCAACGAAGAAGAAGCATAAGCCGCCCAACCAGCAACCGCAGCAACCACTGCGAGCGCCGCGATGACGCGAGCACGCACAAAACCTAGTTTAGCAATCACGACAAGAGTCTCCGAAAAAGAGGACTTCTTAAAGATTAGTATCAATGGTCTCTTCACCGTTCCGCGTCCCGATAGCACGCCAGGCTGCCAGATCGACATCGTCGCTGACGATGGCTGTGTGACCATCACCGAAGCCCACAACAACGGTACCTGCATGATCACTGCGAGCAGCAATAATCGCGTGTTCGGCAGGAGTATCGGGGATGAAGTTCACCCCGCAATCCTGGCCAGTCCAATTGGGCGGGGCGACGTGATTGTATTGGGTAGAGTCATAGCCAGCAAAAGGCCAGCCGTTGGACCAATCCCCTTTCAGACGCCCCGCGTCATCAAAATTAAATCCATCGGCTACGGGCTTGTAATTCGTCGCTCCTTGGTAGGCCACATCAACACTCACGTTTGGGGCAAGACTATCGGGGCAGCGAATGATCGAAGTCCGGGACGGCAAGGAGTTATTGTCGCCACTTGCACCCTTTACACGCTCCGAGAAAAATGCGGTCTTTGATAACCCGTCGGTGTAAACCTTTGCTTGCAGACCTCGTTCACCAAGAGTGAACGCGCCGTTACCACCAATGTGCCAAAAGTCACCACTAGGTCTGGGTTCGCGGATTGTCATAGTATTGGTTCGTACGCCAGCTCCCGGCCCGTCCCCCCCAAAGTTGCTTCGATAGTTGTTTTCAGAGATAATCTCGCCAGTATTTCCATCACTAGGACAAAGAAATAACCCAGCAGCAGTTGCATAGGCATCATAATGTGGATTTCTGGGATTAAGCATCTTCTTTACTTGAGGCTTATTAAAATCGATCAACTGATAAACATTGTTTGCTTCCATATAAGGCAACAACCAAACATGGACCGAGTAAAATCCTGATTTATCACCTGTCACTGGCCCAGGGTCGTAGCTCGTATACCCACCGTGAACTGCACCGGCTTTAGTCCAGTCTGGAAAAATTCTTCCTGGCGGGAACGTGTTTCGAGCGCTCTCATAGTTAGCCGAGGCCAATGACATCTGCTTGAGATTGTTAACGCATGAGGTCCGCCGCGCCGCTTCACGAGCGGCTTGGATTGCCGGCAGCAAGAGAGCAACCAGCACGCCGATAATGGCGATCACCACCAAGAGCTCCACGAGGGTAAAGCCGCGATCATTACGACCTTGTGCTTTACGATTCAGTGATAGACAACGAAACATGGCGCGACTCCGTCGATTAACCAATTATGAAACCACGAATGACACGAATAGCACGAATGAGGAGCGATCTCTCGCTACAATCTTATTCGTGATATTCGTTTGATTCGCGGTAACTCCAGTCGTTTACGCTCGCATCTCGCCTTCGTTTACGGCTCGCTTGGCAGACTCACGTCCACCCAGACTAGCCGATGATCGGAGCTTGGAAAGGGGAAGGTTCCCACGAGCTTGAACAACGTGTCTGTATTCTGTGGCCAAAATACGGCGGAGGCAACTACTTTTAGATCATTTGACGGTAAAACGTAGTCGAGCCGCAAGTTGCCGGGGCCATTCTCGTCGGCCGCGTCCAGGGTATCTTGCCGAGGACGGCCTTGGTGGCTGTCGTTTATCCCACCCTGCAGCTTTGCCTGTTCTTCCCCACCGTCACTCTCGGGGGCTGGGTAGTTGGCCAGTTCTGGGGCCGCGAGAAGTTTGGCGATTCCTATCTGGCCCTGGCCGTCATGGGAATCGCCATTGAGGTCGCCCATAATGACAAAACTCTCCCCGGCAGGCAGGCCACCGTGTTTGCCGGCATCATCGTAGATGTAATGCTGATCTGCTGATTGGGCCCCTGTCAGGGAAATATAGTCAACCCAAAAGCGGATTTCATCGTGATTGCGGCGGCCATTGCGATCTTCCTCGCCATCAAACGCGGGGGGAGTCGGATGACTCGTGAGCACATGAACAATACGCTCACCAATTTGAATGGGCACATCCCAATGGCTCTTGGAAGACAGGGGAAACTTCTCGAGGGCCTCTGGTGAGTACCAATCCGCGGGCTCAGGGGTACTCAAGTTATCAGGCAATAAAGCGTCGGGCATGTCTTGCCAGGCAAAGTTTTTGAACGTGCGGATTTGTTCGGCAAGAATCGGATACTTCGACAAAATCACCATGCCGTATTGACCAGGATACTGGCCAAAGCCCCAGCAATCGGCCCCATAATCGACACTGCCAGGCTTGTCGGTGAGTCGGCCATTGCGATCCAAATCATGACCGGAATGCATCCCCGTATTTGAGGGAGCAAAGTAGCGATACTTGTACTGAATCGGCTGTGCCGGCCCTTCGGGAGATTCGGAAACATTCTGACCCACTTCAAGATACTTTTTTTGGAACGTCTCGATGAGCTTTCCCTCAGGTTCGTAATCGACTTCATTTAGTAGAAGTACGTCTGGTCGGACTCTTTGGATGATTTCGGCTTCAGCTTGTGCTTGAAGGTCGTCGCCTGTGGCAAGTCGCTCGGCAACTTCTCCTGCGCGCTGAGCGTAGAGTGAGACGTTATACGTGGCGAAACGAATGGTGGGAGGCTCAGCGGCAGGAAGGGACGAAGCAATAGCAAGTGTAACAATCAGCGCTAGGACATCAGTCTTCCAGTCGCCCAGCCATGCCGTGAAAAAATCACACGATAATTGCAATAAACTCATTCACGCCGCCTTGTTTGATACCCCCCTAAGGGGTGCGATGTCTCGCTAAGCATTACATGGGTTAAACAAACTCATTGGCCATAATCAATGGCTTTACGCTTACAATCTAGGCATCGATGCTCCGTTTACGGTGATCATCGCATAAAATTGTTTAGGGACTATGAACCAATCAACGTCCACAGGTTGCGAGTTCCCACTAAGCCATGGTAAGTCCACGGCGTTGAAATAAGTTGAGGCACTCTAAGTACTTAGCAGCAGCAAGTCTTGGAAAGGCAATCCGTAATGTGCCTTCAGAATGCCATTACAAATGGCCTAATCCTTCGTTACGGCCCACATTTTGCAGCACTTTCCGGACCAAGTGGGCCGTAAACTCGATTAAGTTAGGATTTAGGGTAGGCACCTACTTTAACCGTGGAAGTGAGGGTTTTCCACAATTATGATGGATATAGAGCAAAATTCCTTGGTAGATTTCGCACAAACCTCATAATCTCTAAATGATAGCCACATAGTTTGTCTGTATTATCAATTTCGCATCTTCTGAATGAGTTTGTTTTCAGCAGTGCATGGATTAACCTCCGTGGCTGCTTTGTTTTTATCACTGTTGACCAGTCGGAGGAGTTCTAATGAAGAGATCTTGTGTTGCATTTTTCCTCGTCATTGTGGCTTGGGCGTCGATCTGCGGATCGGCTCACGCGAGCCTTTTTTTCGGCGATGAGTTCAATTACCCTAATGGCGATTTGACCATTTACAACGGTGCAGGTGCCAACGTCTCTGGCGGCTTATGGGTTCCACACAGCGGCACGGCCAATCCAACGTCTGTAGTTGTGTCCGGTGGCCAAGCCATTCTGGAGCAGGGAAATCCCGCCAGCGAAGACGTCAGTCGCAGTCTGGGAACTACCCAAGCGGGTGGCACCTTTTACTACGCGGCGGTTGTGACTGTAATGGATGAGCGGGCTGCCCCTGCCACGGAAATTATCAATGAAGATTACTTCATCCACTTCCGCGACAACACGACAACTAACTTCAACGCGCGAACCTTGACCTTGCGTCCGAACAATGCCCTCGACAATGCCACCAAGTTCACGTTCGGGATTGCTCCCACGAGCGTCGGCAGTGGCTCGATCAAGTGGGCTAGCGACCTTAACTACGGCCAGCAATACACGATCGTGGCCTCGTATGAAATCCTGACGGGAAAATCACAACTTTGGGTTGACCCCGTCGATTCGAGCAGCACCAATGTTTCGATCACCGTTGCAAGTGCGTCGCTAATTCAGTCACAGTTCCTTGCCATGCGACAAGACTTTGTGAGCTCGAATGTCGGAGCGAATCGGGTCTTGGTCGATTGTGTTGCTGCTGGTGACACCTTTGACGATGTGTTGGCGGCCTGCACCCCCGTAATACCCGAGCCAACCAGTGTTTCGCTGGCTTTGTTAGGCGCTTGCGGTTTATTCGCACGGCGTCGCCGAGCTTAGTTATCTAGATGTTATCGCCATCCCCAGTCCTTCGCTGGTCCAGGACCAGCGAAGGACGGCTGGCATTGACCATGCCTACACCAAGTTTCCCACCAAGATTCCATGAGGGTAATCGACCATGTCATGTCAGCGCTTACTTAGAATCCCCGTCCTTATACTTGCTATCACAGCTTCGTTACTGATCGGGGTAATGAGCTGTGAAGTTGCAGAGGCTGCCGCGCCGACTCCACGGAAGATCCTCGCCATGTCTCAAACTCAGCCGAATGGCGTTGGGGAATTCTTGGGAGCGCCCTCGGACTCGGTGGTCTTCTATGATGTGACCGATATTGGCAATGGTGCCACCTCGGGGGTGTTTAATAGTTCGCCCCTGTTCTCAGTGTGGATGGGCTACGAGATCTTTGAAGGCGAACGGAATGACATGCCCGAGGGTTTGCCGACGGGCAACCGCGAAGAGTTTTCCGCCTTGACGTTTAACCCCGCCAATGGAACGGTCTACGCCGTGGCTTTTGACAGCGGGCCTGCTTCTGTCCTGGATCCTGTCGGCGACACTCAGGGTGATTTCGATTTATACAAGATCGACTACCAAGCGATCCTCAATGATTTTGAGTCTAATTCACGCCCCATGGGGACGATCTACGCTCCGAAGTTCTTGAATATTACCACAGCTAATGAAGAGTTTCTCCGCGATATCGCTAGCCCACTCTATGACGGCTTAGTCGATGGCAAGGCCAATGATATCCCCCATCCCTCGGATTTGCCGGGTGGGGCTGACCTCACTGTCCACCTAGCGGGAGCCTTTCAGAAGATTGCCGAGCCCGGTCGTTCTCAGTCCCCCTCTTCGTTCTTCGATTACCAACTGGACTTCGTGAACCCAGAGACCCTGGTGCTGATGGATGCCAACTCCGGCACGACCCCCGTCACGGACTTCAACATTCGTATTCTTGATCGGGTAAGCACCAGTCAAGGTGCCGCGACTCCGCCACCCTTGTTTAATGCCGATCAGCAGGGTGGTTATAACAGTTTGAATAACACCCAGTCCTGGAATTCGGTGGTCGCAGGTCGCTTGGGACTGGACTTGGCCACGCAATCCAGCCCCGCCGGTTGGACGATGGTGAATCATGATGGCGTACTTGGAGTTTGGGCCGCCGACGCTGATGGCGGCGGCGACGACATAGCGTTTTACGAACTCGATCTCTCAGGCGCGGTTCCTGTCGCCACCAAGAAGGAGCTCTTCAGTTCACCTTCGGGGGGTGCTTACCCAAACCAAATCGGGTTGGCCGAGGATCCTTCCGTGGATACGACGACTAATAATGGTGATATCGACTACCTGTTTGTCGACAAAGAAGGCAACCTCGTCGTGGTGGAAAGTGGCTTCTTTGATCCCAATCCAGCCCCCGGCGCTCAAACTGGCGCTGATATGACCGTTCCACCAGACGGAATTGCCGACCCGGCGTTTGAACCGCGTGTATTTACCGTTGGTATCTCGGACTACGATAGTCCCGACTCCAACGGGAGCGGCGTTGATGAAGTGGTTCCGAGCGGACCAGCGGGGACAGGATTCAATGATACCGCTCCTTGGACTGTCGGCCCCTATTTGCCGATTTCGGGAGCAAATGATAACGACACCGCGGTAACCAACGCCACTCGCATCGCCTACGACAAGAGCACTGGTTATCTCTACATCGTCGATCAGGACACTGGGTTCTTCGAGGATATTTATGTGTTCGATCCCGCGTCGGGAACGATTGTTTATCATGAATTGCGACCCTTCGACATTGGCATTTTCAATGAAGGCACGCTCGAAGTTTTCACGCGCGGTGATATCGATGGCAGCGGAGTCGTTGATTACAAGGATATCCTGGCTCTCAAAGATGCGATAACCGATCCGACGCTTGGTGGTACCGTAAGTTCCGCAGTCGGCGGAGAATGGCATGACCTTACGGGTGACATGACCGTCACGGCGGCAGATGTCACCGAGTTGGTGTCCGACATCTTGGGAACTGCCTTGGGAGATTTCGATCTTGATGGTGACGTGGACGGACGAGACTTTTTGTCTTGGCAACGTGGAACGGGCATGTTCGATGGCACGGACTTGGCCGATTGGCAACTCAACTATGGCTTTAGCAATATGGGACCATTGACGGCCGGCTTGGCCGTTCCCGAGCCAGGGACGCTGGCCATGTGTGGACTGATTATTGTTTACGGAACTTTGTTGGGACGCAGTCGCGGAAACTTGCGGGTGAAGTAGATCCTGCGCCTATCCGCAATATCTCACAAATTCGCGGGCATTTGGGTGGATGAGGTTATAATTCAAGGCATGTGGCCCAAATGGGGCGTGCATTGTCGTACCTACCGCTTGAATGAACAACGCGGCATCAGGCTTCCCCTGAGGACTAGCGACTGCTCAATTTCTTTGCAGAAGAGGACTACTAATGAAATCATTTTTTTCGGTGGGAGCTTTTTTCAGGGGTACATTCTTGCAGCGAGCCTGCCTGTGTATCTCGGCCATGGCAACTAGCACTGCGGCGTTTGCTCAGATTGAAGTTCTCGAGGTGATGTACAACGCCACGGATGACACAGCGTGGGAATGGATTGAAGTTCGCAATACGGGCGGCTCCGCCATCAACCTCAATGGATACCTTGGTTTCAATCTGGGTGATGCCGATATCACAGATCCAAACCCAACTATTGATAGTGGCGTCGATCCCGATACCACAATCAATCCCGGTGAAATCGCGATCATCTACGACGGCTTCTATGGCACGGCCAATCCCAACAACTTCGTGGATCAGAAATTCCGCGATGGCTGGGGTTTGGGCGCTGGCATTAAAGTCATTGGTGCCCAATTCTTTCCGGCTTTGACGAATACCGTAGGTGCCCAAGGGCAATCGATTGGCTTTTGGGCTTCTGATGCGGCTTGGAAGACGGACCAAACTCCTATTGAAGATGATCCGATCAACAACCCCGGCGTGTTTACAAATCGTACCACAAGCTTTGCCAACGCAGCTTTCAGTCTCGACTACTCTGGTGCCACTTTTCCCTCGGTTGACGGTGTTTCGTCGATCACTTGGACGGGTAATGGCAGTAATCAAGTCGGCACCAATTGGGTGCAAAGCGTGAGTGGTTCTAACGGTGCTGTGACAAGTTCCCTGGTAACATTTCCAGGCTCGGTCAACAGTGCCAATGATGTGGGTAATCCTGGAATCGCGCCCCCAGGTACTCCAGCCACTACCGGTTTGCACATCACCGAGATTATGTACGATCCGGCGAGCTCCGAGACTGATCCTCGGTGGGAATGGGTTGAAATCTACAACAGCACAGGTGCTGCAATCGATTTGGCTGGCTATGTGCTCGATGATTTCAATGCCACCGCGCACGCATCAGCCAACATTGCAGCCGGCTCTGTCCCGGCCGGCGGCACTGCGGTTCTCTACAACAGTATTCTCACTGGTGCTGACTTCGCTGCGGCATGGGGAGCAACCTTAAATTTAGTGCCCGTGACAAATTGGACAGTTGCCGTGATGTCGCTAAACAACTCTCCGAGTGGTACGGCTCCCTTTAGACAAGAATCTGTCGCACTTTGGAGTAGCTTTGCCAGTTATACGGGCGACAATGTCACTCAAGCAAATGCCGTGGCAAAGTTGGAGTATAATGAAGGCACGGGCTTCCCAACGCTATCAAATGGCCCGTCGATTACCCTGGCCGATTTGAGTTTCGATCCCAATGATGGTGCGAGTTGGGACAATGCTATTAATGGTGATGCGATTGGCTCGTTTAATGCCACGGCTCTTAGTGGTATCTTGACCTTGCACCCCGGCGGTGACGTTGGCAGCCCTGGTTCGTTTACTGTTGTGGTTGGCGGCACCCCCGGTGACTTCGACGGCGACAGCGACGTTGATGGCCGGGATTTTCTGGTTTGGCAGCGTGGTGGATCGCCAGTGCCTTTCAGCGCGGCTGATTTGGCCACTTGGCAGGGTGCTTACAACGGCGGTTTGTTGTCCGCCGTCAGCGTGCCCGAGCCGACCTCGCTCGCGATGCTGGCCTTGGCCCTCGTGCCAATGGTCTGCGGTCGTAAGCGGTAGGTTGAAACGCGTTGTGGGAAACTAACAACGGCCATGCTTGCTACGGCGGGCATGGCCGTTTTGCCATTCGCAGTTTTGTTTTTTGGTGGAGCAGATTAGGAACGGGCGGATGTTACAGAAAAGACGATCGATGGCGCTGTGGGCGCTCCTGCTGTTTGTCGCGGCGCTAAGCCGACAAGCGGCGGGTGCGCAGTATGATCCGCCGACAACCTACTACAGCGCGGCCACTGGCACGGGCGCAACACTCAAAAGCCAGTTGCAATCGATCATTAGTGTGATGGTCAACGTTTCCTATGACAACGCTCGTTTTTCAGCACCCTACACCGATCCCGATCCGAATGTTCCCGGTAATATTCTATTGATCTATGATCGTGACTCCGTTGATGAAACGTGGAGTACGAGTCCCTTGATCTGGAACCGGGAGCACATTTGGCCACAATCGCGACTCGGTACGGCGAGTGACTCGGATCAGTTCAATCTTCGACCGTGTGATCCGACAATTAACTCCACTCGCGGCAATGATGCCTTTGGCCTCGACACGACGACGGGCTCACATGGATCAGTTGGTGCCGATCACTATTATCCTGGCGATGCTGATGCCGGGGACGTAGCGCGCTCACAATTTTACATGGCTACGCGTTACAGCACGTTGAGCTTGACCGATTCTGCTCTCCCCACAACTGGGGGAACGCAGATGGGAGATTTGTCATCGCTGTTAAGATACCACTACCGCGACGTGCCAGACACCTTTGAACGCCGGCGGAATCACGCGATCTACGGACTCGCCGGCGATGGTGCTCCCGCGATAACCAACCCTTATCGCCAACAGAATCGCAACCCCTTCGTGGATCGACCTGAGTATGTGTGGTCGGTGTTCGCCAATCAGGCGAACGATTCGCAGCTTTATGTCGGCGGCTCGCCAAATGCTAGTGGCGGATCGACGCTTGACTTGAACCTTGGTCCGGTGATCGTGGGAGCGGCCGTGCCTGCGGCTCAGAATGTCACGCTTAGCAAGAATGGTATCAATGGCACGTACTTTGAAGTCACCACCAGTGGCCTCGCGACTTCGTCGATCACGGGTCGCTTGAACGCGTTTCAGATTCTCACCTCGGGAACCGACAGCAAAACGCTCTCCGTGGGACTCAACACCAACACCGCCACGGCCGGCCAGCGCACGGGAACGGTGACGGTCAACAACCTCGACATCACCACCGCCGGCGGGAGCGGCCGCGGCAATAATGACGCCAACGACGCGATCAACCTGTCGCTTGATGTGCTTGCGCATGCGAATCCTTCGTTTTCGTTGGCGAGCGATCAGAACTCGCTCAACTATGACTTTGGAACGGTCACGCTGGGGAGCAATGTCCCTGCTTTTCAGTTCGACATCGCCAATCTCGTGGGGACGGCAGGCTTCACGGCTAAGTTGGATCTCGACTCGATTCTCGCTGCCGGTGACTCCCCCAAATTTCCAACTGACTTGGCTCCGTTTAGCGGTGGCACGGCGCTCGCGGCGGGATTGTCCGATTCGTTTATCGCCGCGATTGACACCTCGGCGGTGGGGAGTTTCGCGGCCACTTACACGCTCAATTTTTCAGACGAGAACTTAGCCGGGGCGATTGGTTTGGGAAGTTTGGTTCTCAACCTCACCGGGAGCGTGGAAAACACCTTCGTCGACACCGCCGACTTCGATGAAGATGGCGACGTCGACGGCAGGGATTTCCTCACTTGGCAACGCGGGTTCGGCACGGGCACCACACTCGGCGAAGGCGACGCCGACAACAGCACGAGCGTCGATGGTGCTGATCTGCTGATTTGGCAGGAGCAGTATGGCGAAGGTGGAGGGGGATTGGTCGCGACATTGGCCGTTCCCGAGCCTCATTCCGCAGCACTATGCGTTTTCATAATGGCGTGGGCTTTTTCACGACGAACCCGTGGCACAAACAGGATTTGAGTACGGTTTTCATAGAGCATTGCCGCAATTTCGTTGTGAATCCCGCTTAGGCAGAGTTTAATGGAAGAGGGCACCAGCGCGGCGCGCGGGATAACAATACGGAGCAGTTTGATGTCATTGGGAAATCTTCAAACCCGATTTTGCCGCTGCGCGTTTCTGCTCGCATTTTTGCTCTGCTCGAACACGCAGGCCCAACTGCGGGTCGTGACGTACAACACGGCCACCGCACAGTCGGGTAGCGGTACTCAAACCGCGCGGCTGCCGTACTCCTCGACCATCTTGGAGGCTATCGGACTGGAGAGTGTCAACGGTTTGGCCCGTCCCATTGATGTGCTTCTCCTGCAAGAGCAGTTCAACTTGGGTGTCACGACGGACTCGTTCGTCGACGTGCTCAATGATTTGTACGATCCCGTGAATCGCGCGATGTACGCCCGTGGGGATGTGAGTGGAGCTGCGAGTAGCGATTTCAATCCATCGCCCGGCTTGCAGGGCAGCGGCGGGCGGCCAGCGATGATCTACAATACGCAGACTGTGGAGCTCATCAGCGAAGCCTCGTTTGGTTCGGTGGGTCCAAACGAAGCTCAAGCGCGACAGTTTTTGCGGTATGAGTTTCGGCCCGTGGGCTACGATGCCAACGCCGTTTTTTATGCCTACAGTTCTCATTATCGCGCGGGTGATGATGGGATCAACGCGACTAGCCGGTTCAATGAAGCGGTAGTGCTGCGCACCAACTCGGATGCCCTGGGGGAAGGAACGCATGCGATTTATGCGGGGGATTACAACATTCCCAGCAGCAACGCCACTATGTACCAGCATTTGCTTTCCAGTGGTAATGGGCAGGCCTTCGATCCCGTGAGTTCCCCGGGGACTTGGCTTGATAATGCTTCCTTCAAGCATCTCCACACACAGTCTCCCGCAGCTACCGGGGAAAATATACCTGGCTACGCGGGGGGTGGCATGGACGACCGCTTTGATTTTCAGCTTGTGACTGGCGAGCTACTTGATAATGAGGGGATGAGCATACTCCCCAATAGCTACCATGTGTTTGGCAATAATGGCACGCATACTCTCAACGGCAGCATCACCACAGGCACGGGCGCTTCGGTGGCTGTCCTTGATGCACTGATCAATAACAGCGATCACTTACCAGTGGTCGCCGACTATCAACTCCCTGCCAAAATGCTGGCCACGCTGGCTGCGATCCCAACCAATGTCGCCCAAGGGGCAACCGTGGGCATCGACGTGTTTGTTGAGAATGTTGCCGACGTGCTGAATGCCAGTTGGGCAGATGAACTCGACTATACCATCAGCGTGAGCGGATCGCTTTTGGGAAGCGCCACCGACACGAGTTTCCCCCTTGCTGGTGCCAACACGCACCAGATTTTCTTGAACACGGGTACCGAAGGTTTTCGGGCTGGCGTGGTGACGGTTTCAGCCCTCAGTCAAGGTGCCGCCAATGCCCTTTATCAGTTTCCCGTGAACTTCACGGTGGGATCGGGTAACGGCGGGCCTGTGTTTGGCGTGGTTGCCAAAGATACTTTTGATGAGGATGAGAATTTGCTGAGCTATTCCCAGACGCCATTGGCCAACACTTTCACTGATCCCCAAGACGGGTTTCAGCAATATCAGGTTGGGGTGAGCACCTCCATTCCCAACGCGCTTAAGGATGATTCCACCAATGGTTTTTCGATAGACGCCATCGGCGTGGTCAACACTGCTGTAAAGACCGATATCTGGTTTGGGATCAACGACTTGGAAAACGGTAATAATCCAGGTGGTACGGGCAGTGTCGTATGGGAATTCGATGTGAGCGGTGCCATCGACATGCAAGTCTCGATTGACATGGCTGCCATGGGAGATTTTGAAGACGGTGAGGACACCTACAATTGGACGTACCAGATCGATGACGGGCCGATTCTCGAACTTTTCACTTCTTCGGTAGACAATAATCATCCTAACGTGCCCTACACCATGGCAGATGGAGATGTCGTCAATCTGCCCGATCCACTATTCATGACCACTGCCCAGGACGAGACCGTTCAGCTCACAAACTCTTTCCAGACGCTTACGTCGCTCATCAGCGGGCTGGGCGACGTACTCACTATCACTCTTGATGTTGTCAACAACGCCGACGAACCATATGCCTTCGACAACCTGATTATCGAGGGCACGACTTTCGTCGAATTTCTGGAAGCTGACTTCAATCAGGACGGCAACGTCGACGGGCTCGACTTGGCCGAGTGGCAAGGGGACTATGGCTTGAACAGCGATTCCGACGCCGACTTCGATGGCGATTCCGACGGTCGAGACTTTCTCATCTGGCAGCAGCAATTTGGCCAAAGCACCCTGCCGCTGATAGCCGCATCCACGGCTGTGATCCCCGAGCCGACAGGGCTGCTGCTGGCCACCCTCTTTGGCGGATTGGCGCTGGTTTGCCGACTGCCCGTTGGGTAGTAATCAAGCGGTAAACCACACAATCGCATGGCTTTAGGATTACTTCCTCGGCAGCCACCACCCGGCACGGCGATAATGCGTTTAAGTCCATTGCGACTTCTACCTAGAACTGTGAAGATTGGCCAATTCTCGGGAAAAATAGCAGACAACGTCTAAAACGGTTGTTACGATGTGGTATTAGATGCAACAAGGGAGGCCGTCGTGCTGACTGGTTACAGTGTTTACTAGATACTGGGGGTCAGGCTGGCCGCGGCGTTGAGCATTTACCAGTGGATGTGGACCCCGACTTTCAGCAGGAGATGAGCTAATGAAGAAATTAATGTTTTCGCTTCTAAGTTTGACTGTGTTATTCACAGCCAACGCGAGTGCCTCACTAATTATTAGTGGCGTTGTTGACGGGCCTAGAACCGGCGGCACCCCTAAGGCAATTGAACTCTATGCCTGTGAGGACATCCCTGACCTCTCGATTTATAACATCGAAACCCCCAACAACGGTGCCGTTGCCGTTGGCTCTGAGTTCGCTCTTTCTGGTTCCATGTTGGCAGGTGATTACTTTTACGTAGCTAGCGATACCGCCAACTTCACTGCGTACTTTGGCTTTGCCCCGGACTTAGTCAATGGTGTCGCCAACATCAACGGTGATGACAATGTCATTCTTTACGAGAGTACCGTGACAGTCGACCAGTTTGGCGTAAATGGGCAAGATGGTACGGGAACTCCCTGGGACTACCTCGATGGCTTTGCATATCGCATTGATGAAACTGGCCCAGACCCCGTTTTTGCCATCGCCAATTGGACCTTCAGCGGGATCGATTTCCTCGACTCTCAAGGGACTGCCGGCGTGAATGGTACCGGGGGTAAGACAGTTCCTTTTGGCACTTTCACCAAGACTTGCATTCCCGAGCCCGCCAGCATTGCTTTGATGTTTGGCTGCTTCGGCGCTTTGGCGTTCCGTCGCAAATAAGCGATATTTTGAAACTGATACTTGATTAAACAAAAAGTCCCGGGGATTGCCATCCCCGGGCTTTTTTTATTTCGTCGTGATTGAGCGCCAACGGTCGCGCTCTTGAATGAGTTGGGCGACAACGCTCACGGCGATCTCGCCGGGTTGGTTGGTGCCTATCGGCAGCCCAATCGGGCAGTGAAATGCTGCGGCTTGCGTTTTTTCGATCCCTGCCTCGACAAGTTCTCGCACCAACACGGAACGTTTTGCCTTGCTACCGATGACACCCAGGTAAGGAAACGTGCGGCCTTGGCGGAAGATTTCCGCAAGCACCGGCCGATCCGTGGCGTGCCCCATGGTCATGCAGAGCACAAAGGCATCGCTGGGGAGCGCGGCGACTTGACCGGGGAGGTCGTCGACATGAATTTTTACGAGCCGTTCGCCATCAGGAATCTTTGCGAGCCATTCCTCGCGGGAATCGATGCACATTGTCTGGCAATCAAGCTGACCCAGGCATTGCACCACGGCACTCGCCACATGCCCGGCACCGAAGATTACGACGCGCCAGTCACAGTGGTTGTAAGCTTCAAAGAAAAGTTTCACCACGCCACCGCAAGTCATCCCTACGTCGCGCTGCAGGTTCCACTCAACAAGCTGGTGCGCGGTGGCCGCAGCATCTCGTTGGGTAAGCATCGCCTGGGCATGCTGGATTGCTTTGAATTCAACCTTGCCGCCACCCACCGTGCCAGAGTGCAGTCCCGCGGACGTGACCAGCATTTTGCTGCCGGTATCCTGCGGGGTGCTGCCCACGGCCTCGACCATGGTCACACTCACAAACGGCACGCCGCTGCGAGCGAGTTCAGCGAGGCGTTCAACAAATCCGTGAGGAGTGGGCATGAAGAATTGCGGAGTGCAGATTTCGGAATCAATCTAAACGGGTCAGCTTACCGGCGCGGGCAACGGCTTTTGCGATAAAACAGTCATCACGCGTAGCAGCTCTTCGCCGGTCGCAGGCAGTTTGAGGTCGATCTCGGCCTCGCCATTGACATAGGACAGGGCATTCTTGGCTGCCGCCCAAACCGCGAGGGCCATCATTAGCGGCGGCTCGCCCACGGCCTTGCTACTGGCGACATTGTGGGTGTTGTCGTCGTTGGGGAACAGATCAACATTGAAGACCTGCGGGATGTCAGTGATCGCGGGGATTTTGTAAGTAGTCGGCGAATGCGACAGCAACTCGCCCCGTTCGTTATAAACCAAGCACTCGTTGGTGACCCAACCCATGCCCTGAATGAAGCCGCCGATGATTTGCCCTCGGTCTATTCCGGGATTAATAGAGTTACCGATATCGATTAACAGGTCAGTGCGCAGCACGCGCATCTCGCCGGTGAATCGATCGATAACAACCTCAGCCACAGCGGCACCCTGAGTGAAATAGAAAAAAGGCGTGCCCCGACCAGTTTCACGGTTGAAATCGATGCCGGGAGTGGCGAAGAAGCCGCGTGCGCCCAGATCAACCCGCTCACGGCGGGCATCGTCGCACAATTGCCCGAAACCGACGCGCACCCGCGGTTGGCGGTCGTCGTACACTTGCCCGTCCTCAAAACAAATGTGTTCCGGCGAGGCGACCAATCCCGATTCGCTATCGGCAAGGTGTTCCGCCGCAAAGTTCCGCAGCCGGGCTTTGATTTCCTGGCAGGCGATCACCGCCGCGGCACCGTTGAGGTCGGTGCTGGCCGACGCCGCCGTGGGCGAGGTGTTGTTATTCTTTTCAGTGCTAGTGGCCATGACAAGCACGCAATGCGGATCGATGGCAAACTCGTCAGCCACAAGCTGGCGGATTTTGACGTTCACCCCTTGGCCCATTTCCGTCGCCCCGGTCGAGACCTGCACCGTGCCGTCGGTGTAGACGTTGACCAAGGCGTTGCCTTGATTGAGAAACTTGGTGGTGAACGAAATGCCGAACTTGATTCCGGTCAAAGCGAGCCCGCGCACTTGCAACCGCGATTTGGCGTTGAAGTCGTCGATCTCGGCGCGGCGACTTTTGTACGAGGAACTTGCGGCGAGTTTCGTGAAAATCTCGGTGAGATGATTCTTGTCGACCACTTGGCCGTAGGGGGTGACGTTACGGCTGTCGACGCCATAGACATTGGCTTGCCGCACTTCGAGGGCGTCAATTCCCAAATATTCAGCAATCGATTCGAGTACGTTCTCGGTGACGGCCATGCCTTGTGGCCCGCCGAAACCACGAAACGCCGTGTTTGGGGGCAGATTCGTAAAGCAAACTTTGCCGGTGAATTCCGCGTTGGAAAAATAGTAACAATTGTCCGCGTGCAGCAGCGTGCGTTCCATCACCGAGGGGGAAAGATCGGTTGTGGCACCGCCATTCGAGAAAAATTCATAGCGGACGGCAAGCACCTGCCCGGCATCATTGAAACCAACTTCCCAGCGTGTGAGATATTCGTGCCGCTTGCCGGTGACGCGCATGTCGTCGTCTTTGTTGTAAATCACGCGAGCCGAGCGACCCGTCTTCTGTGCAACGAGCGCGGCCATGATCGCGGGGATGGCAGCTTGCGATTCCTTACCGCCGAAGGCCCCGCCCATGCGTTTGCAAATGCAGACGACTTGATGCAGCCCCAGCCCGAGCACTTCCGCCACGACGGCTTGAATCTCAGTGGGATTTTGAGTCGACGAATGAACGACTAACTGCCCCTGCTCACCGGGGTAAGCAATCGCTGCCTGGGATTCGAGATAAAATTGCTCCTGCCCACCGCTGTTGAAAGTTCCCTGCAAACGGTGCGGGGCGGTGGCGAGATTCTCAGCGACCTTGCCGCGAGCGATGCGGCGCACCGGGCCAAGATAGCGGTTCTCACGGATCGCATGTTCGATGGTAAGGATCGGCGTCCTTGCGTGGCACTCGATTTTCACGACACGGCGAGCCTCGGCTAACGCTTCCGGCGTTTCCGCGGCGATGACCACCACGGGCTGGCCGACGTAAAGGACTTCGCCATCCGCCAGAAACGGATCGTCGGCCACGATCAAGCCGAAAACATTGTGCCCACTAACGTCTGCAGCGGTATAGCAGCCGACGACTCCAGGAATTTGCAAAGCGGCTTGAACATCAATCTCCGTGATTTCGCCACTTGCCACGGGGCTGCCAACAAAACCGACGTGCAATTCACCAGCCATGGCGGGGAAATCGTCGATGAACAAGGCCTGCCCCGTGACATGGCCGGGGGCTGCGTCGTGAGGCAGTGATTTTCCAACGGAATTGGTCATAGTTCGGCCCTCTAAACCAACACAGCGTCGGGTTGGTTTTCCAAGAAAAACTTCACCAACACGTTGCGGGTAAGCTGCCACCGATAATCGGCGGAGCCACGGACATCGCTGATCGGGGTGACTTCGGCCACGGCTCGATCCCCAGCTTCGCGCACGGTAGCTTCGCTAAACTCTCGGCCTATCAAGAATGATTCGGTTTGACGGGCTCGCAAGACAATGGGACCGACGGCACCAAGGGCGATGGCAGCTTGCGCAATTGTGTTACCGTCGAGGCGTAGCTTGACCGCAGCGGTGAACGAGGAAATATCCAAATCCCGCCGCCGCGAGACCTTGTAAAGTCCGAGTAAATCGCTCTCTTCGGGAAGCGGGACGGAAATCTTGGTGAGCAGTTCTCCGGGTCGCAAATCAAACTTCTTGTAGCCTTGGTAAAAACTATTGATATTCACGGTCCGCTGGCCGGCTTCTGAAGACAGTTCGAGCCCGGCGTCCATCACATGCAAAAACGGTAAGGAATCGGCAATCGGCGAGGCGTTGATGAGATTGCCGCCGATGGTGCCGACATTGCGAATCTGCGGTGAACCAAACAAATTGAGCACCCGGTGAAACGCGGGAGCTAGGTCTTGATAGGCTGCTTCGACAGCGGTCCACGATGCGCGGGCACCGATGACCAATTGCTCGTCAATGAGCTCGATGTTCGTGAGTTCGGTGAGGCGATTCAAATCGAGCAGCGTCTCGGGAAGTTGCAAGCCTTTGTTCACACGTACGCCAATATCCGTCGCACCGGAGACAATCATCGCCTGGGGATGTTCCTTAAGATAGCTCAGCGCAGCAGGCAAGCTATGGGGGCAAGCCACTGATTTGCCTGCGCTATCAGTCGACAGAATATCGTCGTTCTCGTGAGCTGCAAAGTCGGCCAAGAGCGGAGCAGGGGGGAAGGACTCCGAGAGCCGCTGCTGCTGCTCTTTCCCCCCAGCGGCCAAGCCGGCTTCAATGATTGCCGTGTAGCCGGTGCAGCGGCACAAATTGCCCGTCAGACCGTATTTCAAACCCTCCGCCTGTGCGACACAGCCGTTCTCACTCATGCCGGTCATCGTCATCACAAAGCCGGGAGTGCAGAAGCCACATTGCGAACCGTGGCAGTCAATCATCGCCTGCTGGATGGCACTCAACTCACCCGCCTGGGCCAAGCCCTCAATGGTGACAACGTGCGTACAATCAAGCTGGAAGAGAAACTGGATGCAGGAATCGACCGCCAGATAGCGCAATCCCTGGTCGGTAGACCGACCGACGAGCACGGAGCAAGCTCCGCAATCCCCTTCGCTGCAAACGATTTTCGTGCCGATGAGCCCCATTCGGCGGCGGAGAAAGTCTGAGAGCGACAATCTCGCCTGCTCGCCGCGAATTTCCTGCCGGATACCGTTGATGTAGATTAGGGCATAATCGCGCATGGGCCATCATGTTTCGCAAAACCGCTGAACGACCCAAACGCCGTTGGCAAAAGTGGCGGAACGACTACGTCTGTGGGCGTCAGAACACTCTTTAACTTAGTTTCGCAGATAATTCTAAGCCAGACCTTTTATTGGCCTGCGTAGTTACCGAAGGCACGAATTGTCGAGAAATTGACAAGCTCCCGCAGCGAACAGAAGCGGTCTGCCTATACAACTGTCTCCCAACTCATCGCCATAAACACGCCTGCAGCAATCAGCCCGCCGAGGATGGGGCCGATCACGGGAATCCAAGCATAAGACCAATCGCAATCGCGCTTGCCGGGAATTGGTAAGACCGCGTGCATGATGCGTGGGCCGAGATCGCGGGCCGGGTTGATGGCATAGCCCGTCGTGCCACCGAGTGAAAGGCCGATGGCGAGCACCAGCATCCCCACGGGGAGCGCACCGAGCGAGCCCAGGCCGAGGATTGCTTTCTCCGGGCCAACCGAGGGTGCCTCGGCCATGAGCACGGCGAACACCAACACGAACGTGCCAATGATTTCGCTGAACAGATTGGGCACGACACTGCGAATCGCTGGACCGGTGCAGAAGGTGGCGAGTTTGGCGTCGGGATCGTCGCTGGCTGTGTAATGCGCTATGTAGGTCAAGTAAACCAGCGTTGCCCCAGCCATTGCGCCCGTCATCTGTGCGAAAATGTAACCTCCTATCGAGCCATCGAACTTACCTGCTGCCGTCAAACCCAGTGTCACGGCGGGATTGAGGTGACCACCACTCGCGACAGCCACGCATGACACCGCAACGAACACGGCCATACCCCAACCGAAGGTGATGACGATCCAGCCGCTCGCGTGGCCCTTCGTTTTGCTGAGCACAACATTCGCGACGACTCCGTTGCCTAACAAAATGAGCAGCATGGTCCCGATAAATTCTCCGACAAGCGGCGACATAGAGTGGCTCCAAGAATATGAGAAGATATGAGGTTATGGTTGTGCCCAACCCTTGGCGCGATCGACCGCTCGACGCCAAGTGGCGCGGCGCGTGGCGGCTTCGTCAGCGCTGATCCGTGGCTCGAAACGCCGATCTACGGCCCAGTGCGGGGCGATGGCTTCGCGCGACGGCCATACTCCCACGGCAATTCCCGCCAGATAAGCCGCGCCGAGCGCTGTGGTTTCGGTAACTTTGGGCCTGACGACGGGAAGCTGCGCCAAGTCGGCTTGAATCTGCAAGAGTGTGTCGTTCACACTTGCGCCGCCATCGACACGCAGTTCAGCGATTTCGTGGCCCACATCGTCTTGCATGCCAGCAATGAGATCGGCCACTTGCAAAGCGATTCCTTCGAGGGCCGCACGCGCAATGTGACCGGCTGTCGTGCCCCCAGTAATCCCGATAATCGTGCCACGCGCGTAGGGATCCCAGTCGGGAGCTCCCAATCCCGCAAAGGCGGGCACAAAGGAAACGCCGCCGTTATCGGAGACTGAGTTAGCAAGCGATTCGACATCGCTGGAGGATTTAATGATGCCGAGCCCATCGCGGAGCCAACCCACGATGGCCCCCCCGATGAAGACTGAACCCTCCAAAGCGTATTCAGTCACATCGCCCAGTCGCCAAGCCACGGTCGTGAGCAGTTTATGCCGCGAATTCACAGCCTCGCTGCCCGTGTTCATCAACATGAAGCAGCCCGTGCCGTAAGTGTTCTTGGCCCAGCCGCGCTCGAAGCAGGTCTGGCCAAAGAGGGCCGACTGCTGATCGCCGGCCATGCCGGCCAGTTTGATGCCAGCGAGTGGCAAGTTGGAGGCGACCTCACCGTAAACCTCGCTGCTCGAACAAATCTCTGGCAAAATCGCGCGTGGCACGCGAAACAAGTCGAGCAGTTCATCATCCCAATTCCCCTTGTGAATGTTCATGAGTAAGGTGCGCGAAGCATTCGACGCGTCGGTCACGTGCCGCTCACCACCGAGCAAGTTCCACGCCAGCCACGAGTCAATCGTGCCGCAAACGAGCTTGCCGGCCTCGGCCGCTGCGCGGGCACCGGGAACATGATCCAACAGCCAGGAAATCTTGGTACCGGAAAAATAGGGATCGAGCAGCAGTCCCGTCTTCGCCCGAATCATCTGTTCATGACCGGCCGCCCGGAGTTCAGCGCAAACGTCAGAAGTGCGGCGGTCTTGCCAAACGATCGCCCGCTGCAGGGGAGCACCGGTCGAGCGATCCCATAAGACAATCGTTTCGCGTTGATTCGTGATACCGATCGCCGCCACGTCAGCGGGCTTGAGTCTCAGTTCGGCTAAGGCTTCAATGGCCACGCCAAGTTGAGTCGACCAAATTTCCTCGGGGTCATGCTCAACCCAGCCGGGTTGGGGGTAATTCTGCTTAAATTCACGTTGCCGAATCGCCAGGACGGTGCCCTGTTCGTCGAAAACGATGGCTCGTGAAGAAGTCGTGCCTTGATCGAGAGCAAGCAAATAAGTCATGCGTAAAACTCAGCAGATTAGTTGGTTGCGAGAAGAGAGGGTTGCCGCACCTCTAACGTAATCCATCGGTTACAATCATGCTAGTAAGGCTACTCGGCAATCGGCTCTAATAAGTTTATGTCTACGAATGACACCCAGCTAACAATGACTCGCTATGAAACGATTGCCGAGTTCCAAGTTCGGGAATTGGATGTGCTTGTGGTTGGTGGCGGGATCGTGGGCGCTGGTGTGGCGCGCGATGCTGCCCTGCGCGGTTTACGCATTGGGCTGGTGGAGCAAGCTGATTTCGCTTCGGGAACAAGTAGCCGCTCTAGCCGGTTGCTGCATGGCGGGATTCGCTATCTGGCGCAGGGGCGGGTAGCACTCGTACGCGAGGCGAGCAAAGAGAAAACGGTTCTGGGCCGAATAGCACCACACTTGGCCCAACCCTTGCCGTTCGTGTTTCCCACGAGGAGAGGAACGCCCTGGTCATTTTGGAAACTCTCCGCTGGCGTGAAGCTTTACGATCTACTGTGTGGTCTCAAAAATTTCGGTCGTTCAAGTTCCTTGAGCGTTGCCGCGACAACCGCGCTTTTACCCGGACTTTCGACGAAGCAGCTTACCGGTTCTGTCCGCTATTTTGACGCTCTCACCAACGACGCCCGGCTGGTGATCGACACCTTTCGTTCTGCGGCGGCTTCTGGTGCGTTGCTTGCCAATCACATCCGCTTTGTCGACGCCTCGCGCACAAATGACGGCTGGCTCTGCCAGCTTCACGATCAAGTCACGGGAAAACAATTCCAGGTTTGCGCAAAAACATTGGTGAATGCGGCGGGGCCGTGGTCGGATCGGATTCCTCATGCCAAGACGCATCTGCGACTCACCAAGGGCGTGCATCTGGTTATTGATCGCGACCGACTACCCGTGCCCGAGGCGGTGGTGATGACTCAAGGCAATCGTGTGCTGTTTGCCATTCCCTGGGGCGAGCGCGTGATTCTCGGCACGACCGACACCGACTACGCTGGCGATCTGTCAAATCCCCCATGTGATGCGGTCGACATTGCCGAAATCCTGAATGTTGTGAACGGAACTTTCCCCAACGCGCAGCTAACTGCCTCTGACGTGATCAGCACTTGGTCGGGTTTGCGTCCGTTGGTGGCCGATCCACACGGCAACCCTTCCGATATTTCACGACGCCACAATATCACCATGAGCCATCCGGGTTGGTGGGATGTGACGGGCGGCAAGCTTACCACGTATCGCCTAATGGCCGAGGAAACCATGGACCAGGTTGTCGGCTTTCTTCGTTGCCAAGCGGCTCCTTGCCAGACCGCGATACTACCACTTGTCGAACAACGTGAGGCTACCTTCATGAGCGGAATATTGCCGCCGCCCGTAAGCCAAGAGTCCGTCGCAACGGCTTGCCACGAAGAATGGGCGCTGAATCTCGACGATGTGATGATCCGCCGGACGAGTTGGCGGTATTATCATCGCAATCACTTAGCCATTGCCGAGCAGGTTGCCGATTGGATGGCGGTTGAGCTTAAGTGGAGTGATGGTGAAAAGATGGCGCAGTTGGAGCGGTATCTGGAATGCTGTCGTTAAGCACCGTTTTCCCGGCTCGCGTTGCGACCCGGCTATGAGGACTTGTAAATAGTGCTTTACAACATGCCGAAGGTTTCTTCGTTCCAGCGGACAAAGCCTTCGATGGCTTCGTACTCGGCGAGGCCCAATTCGTCGTAAACGCGCGCGGTCGCACGATTGCGATCCTCGGCACGTTGCCAGAATTCGCGTGGGTCCGGACCGGGAAACAACGCACGGTCTTTTTGCGATTCGTGTTTGAAGATCGCGTTCCGTTTGCGCAACAATTCTTGCGGGCTCAAGGGGACTGCCATTTCGATTTGGTGCGGGTTCCACTCCTGCCAAGCACCGCGATAGAGCCAAACTTCGCTGACCGCGTACCAGGGATCGGTTTCAACACGTTTGCAGGCCTGCAAGACCGCGCTCAAGCAGGTGCGGTGCGTGCCGTGAGGATCGGAGAGATCACCGGCCGCGTAAATTTGGTGCGGCTGCAGTTTTTGCAACAGATCGACCGTGATCGCGATGTCCTGCTCACCGAGCGGCTTTTTACGCACACGGCCCGTTTCATAGAAAGGCATATCGAGGAAGTGAAGTTGCTCGCTGGGCACGCCAAAGACACGTGCCCCGGCTTTCGCCTCGCCGCGGCGGATCATCGACTTGATCGCCTGCACGGGAGCACTGTCGACTTGGCCAGGCTGCTTGTGCTTGAGCGACTGCATAATCTCGCCAATGATTTTCTCGGTTTGATCGCAGGGTAGACCAAAAGCTTTGGCAAACTCTTCAACAAAGTCGGCAAAGCAAATCACATCGTCGTCAAACACGGCGATATTGCCGGAGGTTTGGTAGGCCACGTGGACCTCGTGGCCTTGATCGACCAAGCGGTTGAAGGTTCCCCCCATCGAAATCACGTCGTCATCGGGATGGGGCGAGAAAATCAAAATACGCTTGGGGAAGATGTCGTCATGGCGTTGCGGCCGATCTCCGGGGAGTCGGGCGTGTGCCGGCTTACCGCCTGGCCAACCCGTGATCGTTCCTTGCAGATAGCGAAACACATTGAGATTGATATCGTAAGCCGAGCCATGTCGGGCGAGTAAATCTTGCATGCCCTCTTCGTTGTAGTCTTCCGCAGTAAGTTTGAGGATCGGTTTTTTTAGCCGTTGCGCGAGCCAGATCACCGCTTTGCGCGTGACCGCTTCATTCCACTCGAAATCACCAAGCACCCACGGAGATTGGTAGCGCGTGAGCTTTTCAGCAGCCGCCTCGTCCATCACGATCTTCGCGTTTTCGTGCTCTTGCAAGAAGCTCGCGGCAATCGACTTGGAAACTTCGCCTTCGATGGCTTGTGCAATGACCGAGGACTTGCCTTCGCCGAAGGCGAGCAAATAAATTTGGCGAGCTTCGAGAATCGTGCCGACACCCATGGTGATGGCCCGCCGGGGAACGTGCTCTTCGCCAAAGAAGTCGCTGGCCGCATCGCGGCGCGTCACTTTGTCGAGAGTGATGAGGCGGGTGCGGCTTTCGCGACCGGAACCCGGTTCATTGAAGCCGATGTGCCCCGTACGACCCACGCCGAGGAGTTGGATATCAATCCCGCCGGCGTCGGCGATGGCTTGTTCATAGCTACGACAATACTCGCCGACGATTTCGTCCGACAGGGTGCCGTCGGGGATGTGGACGTTTTCGGGCAGGATGCCGACATGATCGAAAAGATGCTCGCGCATGAAGCGCACATAGCTTTGCAGCGCCTCGGGCTGCATTGGGAAGTATTCGTCGAGATTAAACGTCACCACGTTGCGGAAGCTCAAGCCTTCCTCGCGATGCAAACGGACAAGCTCCTCGTAGACCGACGTGGGGGTACTACCCGTGGCGAGGCCGAGAACGCACATTTTGTCGGCAGCGGTCCGCTGGCGGATTAAGTCCGCGATTTGGTGAGCCACGTAGACGCTCGCATCCTTCGCATTGCGAAATACGTTGCAAGAAATCTTTTCGGGACGGGATTCGCTGGGGAAAGGGGGAACAGCGTGCATGGCTTCTTGAGTCTTCATGGCAAGAGGAAATCCTGCGTTTCAGAAGTGAATAGTGAGCAACCTTTACTATCCCTTGAAACGATCACAAAAGCTAGTGGAAGCTGTTTGAATGACACAATCAGATATGGCCAGCCAAACCAGGTATGGCTGCGAAATTTCAAGGCTCTACAATTGGCGCACCAACCACTTGCGATTGCGCAATAAAATGGCATATTATGTGAAAAGTCATCCATGGAACCGCAGCGCTACTTCACCTAGAATGCTGCTCAATTCTGTGATTCTCTTCAGCTTCTTTGGAGTTAAGCATGTTCGGGTGGCCTTTGGGTGTCTTTACCAGTCTCGACGAGGGACTGGGAATCCATTTTGACGTGCTGGCGAAGCTCGCGATTCCAACGATCCATCTGCACGCACCCAGTGCCGCTCATCGCTCGGCAGCCGAAGCTGCTCGGGCGGCTGATGAGCTCCGGCGACTCAACGTCGAAGTCACCTGCGTTTTCGCGGGTTTTGTTGGGGAAAGCTATACCGACATCCCCACCGTGGAGCGAACCGTGGGACTGGTTCCGATGGAGACACGTCGAGAGCGGGTGAGCGAGTTGAAGGAAATCGCCAATTATACCGCCCAGATTGGAGTCCACGCTGTAGGGCTGCACTTGGGATTCGTCTCTCACGACACCCAATCCGGGGAATACCAAGAGTTATTGGATGTGACTCGCGACGTCTGCGATTACTGTGGCGTGAAGGAATTGGCTGTTCATTTGGAGACCGGCCAAGAGCCGGCGGAGTTGCTGGAAGAATTCCTCACGGATGTCGAGCGCCCTAACTTGTATGTCAACTTTGATCCTGCGAACATGATTCTTTACGGATGCGGCGAGCCGATCCCGGCCTTGAAGCGTTTGGGCCGGTTTGTGCGGAGCGTCCACTGCAAGGATGCCAAGTGGTCCAAGAAGCCCGGCAAAACCTGGGGGACCGAAATGCCGCTGGGCGCGGGGGACGTAAACTTCGCGGAATTCTTGGCGACGCTTGCCGAGATTCGCTATGCGGGACCGTTGACCATTGAACGAGAAATCCCCCAAGAACCAGAGCGGCAAGAACAAGAAATTCGTCACGCGGTCAACCTGTTGAACCGCCTCATGCAAGCTTAACTTTTCAGAGGTTTTATATGAGTGTGCAAACCCGACTCGCGGTGATGATGTTTCTTCAGTTCTTCACCTGGGGTGCTTGGTTTGCAACCCTTGGTCAGTGTCTGGGCGAGAACGAGCTAGGAGTTTACATCGGAGCAGCGTATGGCAAAGCCCCGATCGCGGCGATCATCTCGCCGCTGTTTCTGGGTCTGATCGCCGACCGTTTTTTCCCTTCCCAAGTCGTGATGGGACTTTTAATGTTGCTGGGCGGCATCTTTCTGTGGATGGCACCCGGCTTCGCAGAGGCTGGTAATGGAGCAGGACTTGTGTGGGTCATTCTCGCGCATCTGTTATGCTATATGCCTACGCTGGGACTCGGCAACTCGATTGTCTTCTCAAACATCGACGATCCCAATAAGTTCCCACGAATTCGGGTCTGGGGGACCATTGGCTGGATTGTGGCGGGGCTCGTCGTGGGATTCCAAGGTTGGTCGGGCAGTTTCAATATCTTTCGCATGGGCGCTATTTGCTCGCTCCTGCTGGGTTTCTACTCTTTCACGTTGCCTCACACGCCACCTCCGGCTAAGGGCAAACCAGCGAATCTGCGGACCCTGTTGATGATGGACGCCTTCAAATTAATGTCGCACACACCCTTCTTGGTATTCATCATCTGCTCCACGCTGATTTGTATTCCGCTCGCCTACTACTACGGCTTTACCTCCAATTTGTTGGGACAAGTTGGTTTTGAACAGCCAGCTTCCACGATGACTTTGGGACAGATGAGCGAAATCTTCTTTATGATCCTGATTCCCTTTTTCTTTCGCCGCCTTGGTGTGAAGTGGATGATTCTCATCGGCATGGGAGCCTGGGTCGCAAGATATCTTTTGTTTGCCTTTGGAGCGCCACAGCAAGTGGTGTCGATGATCCTCTTGGCGGTGTTGCTGCACGGCGTTTGCTACGATTTCTTCTTCGTCACCGGCTTCATGTACACCGATGCCAAGGCACCTGCTGACGTCAAAGGACAGGCTCAGTGCATGCTCGTGTTCTTCACTCAAGGCATCGGCATGTTTTTTGGCTACTGGATCGCAGGTTCATTATTTACGAAAACCGTGCCAAGCTATGAAAAACTCAACGCGGCGTTGCAAGCCTCAAGAACAGTCGAGACGCTGAGTTTTGGTGAATCACTGAAACGAATGTTCTCGGTTCAATTGCCCGAGGGCCTCAATCCGAAACTGGTTGCGGATACGATGCTCGAATGGAAACAGTTCTGGCTGCTGCCGGCGCTGATGGCAGCAGTCATTCTGGTGGTATTCGCACTCTTCTTCCACGAGAAGCGCGAAGTACAGCCTGATGGGGACGACTCCGCCCCATGAACCACTGCGGCTGATTTTTCTAGCTATTTAATGAGTGCTTGTGCACCGCCGATCACTTTTTCCCAGTCAAAGGCTGGGCCGGGATCGGTTTTGTTGAGTTGCACATGGTAGTGCCCCAGCACGCCGTGGAAATCTTGCCATTCTGTTTCAGAGAGCACCTTAGGAATTAGATTCCCCTCGGCATCCTTCGGATAATCGCATTTGATCTTTGGGAAGATTTTGCAAAGCGTCGCGGTGAGCTTGATGAGTGAGTCGTATTGTTGCGGCGTAAAATCGTATTGATAAAGCTTCGTGCCTTGAATGGTCCCCTCAATCAATTCATTACGTGCCGGGCGGCCGATGAATGGTTTATCCCGCAACCCTAGATGCCCCACGTTGCGTTGTGGTGCCAACTCCACGACGCCATTTTCATCGGTGTAATACCACTTCTTGAAGACGGCATCTTTTTGATCGGCTGGGTAGGCACCGATGCTGGCGATCTCCACGCCAATGGAGCGCGAATTGGAAACTGTCGCATGCCAGGCACGTTCCTTGAGATCGAGAGTCTGGTAGATCGTGCCATCGATATCCAACATGAAGTGAACGCTCAACCCCCGACCATCGTGCAAGACCTTGAAGCAGGTGGCGCTCGTGCCGCAAACGTCGTAATGCATTACGAATTGGTCGACCACGTCTTGCAACAAAGGCAAATCCCAGCCGCCACCGCGCACTTTTTCGAGTTGTTCGGTAGTCAGGGTGTCTTTACGAATCCCATAGCGGTTGGGAGATTCGAGATATTCCACCTCCTCTTTACTGACGTCCCAATCAGCCTTTTCAATGGGGGCAAATCGTCGCTCGACACGGTAAGCGTCGTAACCTGCCTCGTCCATCCACAGCACCACGGGAGCAGTCGTATGGAACAACTGGCCACAAACGACGATTTCGTCGCCCTTGCGCTCCAATCTCTCGCCGATTTCGGCACCAGCGGAAGATACAGAGAAAAATGCTAGAGACGCCGCCCAAGTTGCAACAAGGGACGCAAGTAATGTAATCGCCGACATATGATCGACCTCGCTATCAAGTCTAAGGCTGAGAAGCTGAACTACTATTCTATCAAACGCGGCCCTCTCGGCGACAAATGTTTGCGCAGACGATTCTCGCTATCACGAACTGAGAGCGATTGCTTCATGTCGGAGGGGAGTGCAGCCCAGCCTACCAGCACGTTATAATCAATGCTCCTTAGAGGCTATTTTACAATAAGGCTGTCGATCAGAATGGTTGCCATGTTTGCCTGGGAAGAATACTCCGCTAGTCCTCTGATGACTGTCGCCCCCGCGCAACTGCGCGAGGCGGATGTCACTCGAATTCTCCAAGAGCTGCAGGCGCTCCACCCTGAAGGCATGAAATTGCGGGAGATCGGAAAGTCGTATGAGGGCCTTCCCATCTTTTCGGCAACGCTCGGAACTGGCCCCGTGCGGGTGTTGGCTTGGTCGCAGATGCACGGCAACGAACCGACCCACACGGCCATGCTGTTGGACGTGATTGACCTTTTGCAACGTCGGCCTGAATCGGCAATTTGCCAGACGATTGTGTCAGGCTGTTCCTTAACATTCGTGCCGATGCTCAATCCCGATGGTGCCGAGCGTTATACTCGGCGTAATGCCCAGGATATCGACATCAATCGCGATGCACTGCATTTGGCGACGCCCGAGGGACGGCTGCTGCGACAGATGGTTGAGCAGGTCAAACCCCACTTCGCTTTCAATCTCCATAACCAGCAGGCTCGTACTTCGGTGGATGGTTGTAAGGTGGCGGCGCTATCATTGTTGGTCCCACCCATCGACGAACCCGACACCCAGACCGAGTGGACCCAAAAAGCGAAGCAAGTCGCTAGCGTGTTCGTTGCATCCGTGCGGTCGCACTGTCAGGGAATGATCTCGCGCTATGATGCCGACTATATGCCGCGATGCTTCGGCGAGTGGATTCAGCAACAGAAAATCGCCACGCTCACGGTCGAAGCAGGTGGGTGGTCGACTGTTGATACCGGTCCGCTCGTGCAACTTCACTTCGTGGGGATGGCGAATGCCTTGCTGGGAATCGCCACGGGCGCTTATGCCGATTTTACTCCGACGGAATATGACTCTTTGCCGCGTTCCAGCGAGCATTATCTGTTTGATGTTATCGTCCACAAAGCAAATATCGTAAGAAGTGGAAACCAAGCTGATTTCAAAGCTGACCTCAGCATTAACTTTACGCATCATAATGACCGTGTGCCCATTGAACGCGGTGGACAGATCAATGACTTCGGCGATCTCTGCGTTACGAGTGGCAAGCAAGTCTTTGCTGAGGATAACTTGTTGTGCGTGCCAGGAAGAATTGTTTACGTACCAGCAATCACTCCGAGTCAGTTGCCAACAGGCGCGCAAGCTGAGCAACTTTTGTGTCAAGGAGTGACAACTCTGATTGGCAGCGTCGATCTTTCTCAACCCGCGGAAATAGATGCCTTGGAACAGTTGCGAGAAGTGGCTGATTGGCCCATAAATCTGGGTTTCGTGGCTTCACTCTCGGACTCAAACAAACAAGGTACAGCAATACGAGAGCATCTGGTGCGCGCTATTGCCCTGGGTGTGCGGGGGCTCGTTGCTGAGGAAACGACGGAATTTCAGTCGGTACTCGCTTGGTTTCAATTGCCACTACTGCCGGTCGGGCCACTACCGCTTCTTGAAAATCAGCCTGCGACAGTCAGCGAACTTTCTCAACAAACTCACGACGTGGCAGAGCAACTCGGACTGAGCGATCGTGGCACGATCAAGCTTGGCGCTGCTGCCGACTTGCTTTTTTACAGTGGACAAGCCGCCAACGGGGATAACTTGCGACGTGTGATGCTCGGCGGTAGGGTTGTGCTGGATCATGGTAAGTACTTCGCTAGTGCAAGCGGAGAATTGCTGTTGCGAACGAATGGAACCACCAGCCGATGAAGACTCTCATTCCCGCCGCGCTTTATCGAGGCGACACCATCGCCATCATTGCTCCCGCAAGCGTGCCGGATCAAGAAAAAATTGAGCGAGCGATCTCGCGGCTTGAGGAAATGGGCTTTCGCGTGAAGGTTTATGGCGATCTGTACCGCCGGTGGGGTTATTTGGCCGGAGATGATGAAACCCGCGCCGAGGAATTGATGCAGGCCGTGGCCGATCCGGAGGTGGCGGCCATTTTCCCCGCGCGTGGCGGCACGGGGGTCACGCGGTTGTTGGACGTGTTGGATTACAGCTTGTTCCGCAAGCATCCCAAAATCTTGGTCGGTTTTAGCGACATCACGGCTCTCCATGCCGCACTCCAGCAACAAGCCGGTTGGGTCACTTTTCATAGTCCGCATCCGATGGACGGCCTCGGCATGCCAGAAGGTCTCAGCGAACTGTCTGCAAGAACTTTTTGGCGGGCCGTGCTGGCGGAGAGTTATGCTGATCGCAAACAGTCGGGTTACGAAGTGCCGCTCACCGATACTGAACGCGAGAAAATTGTGACCTTGGCTCCGGGCAAAGTCCAGGGAAAACTGGTGGGGGGGAACTTGGCCCTCGTTTGTGCGGTGCTGGGCACGCCGTATGAATTCGACATGACCGGCAGCATCTTGTTGTTGGAAGACGTTGGCGAGTTGCCCTACCGCATTGATCGCTTTTTGTCGCAGTTGCGACTGGCAGGAAAACTTGATGTGTTGGCGGGGGTGGTGTTGGGACAATTTACCGACTGCGATGCTCCCGAAGGAAAGCCGACTTTGAGCCTCGCGGAAATCTTCGACGGCTATTTTGGCGGACTCGGCATTCCTGTCTTGGAAAATTTTCCCACGGGGCACACGCCTGATAACGCTACGCTACCGCTGGGGGTGCAAGTGGAACTCGACGCCGAGACCAATCGCCTGACGATTCTGGAGAATCCGGTGCGGCTCACCAAAAAGGTAGTCGCATGAAGCTGCACCCTCACGAGCCGCCGCGCGTGGAACTTGCTCAACTACCAACGCCGGTCGTCGAGTTGAAGCAGCTTGCCAAAAGACAAGGCGTACACCGGCTGTTGATGAAGCGAGATGATCTGACCGGTTTGGAACTCAGCGGCAATAAGATTCGCAAACTCGAATACATGGTGGCCGAAGCATTGGCACAAGGTTCGGACACTTTGGTAACGCACGGTGGAGTGCAGTCGAATCATTGCCGGGCAACCGCGGCGCTGTGTGCGCGGCTGGGATTGCACGTGCGGTTGATTCTGCGTTCGGCGGGCGTGGTTCCCGAAATGGACGGGAATCTTTTTCTCGATTCGTTGTTTGGCGCGGAATGTAGTTATCATTCTCCCGATGAGTACACCAGTAAACTTGACGAATTGGTTGCCGAATCTCTGGCACAAGAAGCCATGTCGGGGCGTAAACCTTATTTTTTCCCCGTGGGTGCGAGCGTGCCGCTGGGCTGCTGGGGTTACATCCGCTGCGTGGCGGAATTGGTGGAACAACTCGGCTGCGAAGCACCGATCGATCTTTACTGTGCGACTTCGTCGGGCGGCACGCAGGCAGGTTTGATCCTGGGGCGGGCCTTGTTTCAATGCGAAAAATGGTCGGTGCGGGGCGTGCCGGTGAGCGATAGCTCCGACTATTTTCGCCAAAAGCTGAGTGAACTTGTGCGCGAGACCATCGGTCTCTATTCCTTGAATTTGTTGCCCGAGCATACGCCGATTGAGTTGGTTGAAGGCTATATTGGCGAAGGGTATGCGATCCCCTATCCCACGGCGATTGAAACGATTCGCCTAGCTGGACGCTATGAAGGATTGGTGCTCGATCCGAGTTACACTTCCAAAGCGATGACCGGGATGTTCGCCGATATGGCGACGCGTGGTCCGGATCGGGTGCCGGTGTTCGTCCACACCGGTGGTGCGTTTGGCTTGTTTGCGAGAAAAGATTTGCTCGCGTAATCTACGAACTCAGGAATTCCGCATGACATCCGCTCCCCAATTTCCCGTTCTCGTCAACCAGATCGCCGGTCATGCAATCCCCGACTTGGCCCAGCAATTTGGCACGCCCCTGTACGTGTACGATGCGGCGGTGATTGTCGAAAGGATCCGCGAGCTCGCGGCGTTCGACGTTGTGCGTTACGCGCAGAAGGCTTGCTCGAATTTGGCGATTCTTGATCTCGTGCGACGACATAGGGTGCTGGTTGATGCGGTGAGTGCCGGGGAAATCCGCCGGGCGCTTGTTGCCGGCTATCGACCCGATCGCGGCGAACATCCGGAAATCATGTTCACGGCCGATTTGTTTGATGCCGAAACGCTTGATCTGGTTGTCGAGCACAACATTCCCGTGAACTGCGGTTCGCCGGACATGATTGACCAACTTGGTGAACGCGCGCCGGGACGGGGCATCACGCTGCGGATTAATCCTGGTTTCGGCCACGGGCATAGCCAGAAAACGAATACCGGCGGAGAAGGATCGAAACATGGCATTTGGCTGACTCAAATCGCCGATTGCGCCAAGCGCGCCGCCAAGTACGAGATTAAGATCACCGGCCTGCACATGCACATTGGCTCGGGAACCGACATGGAGCACCTCGGCAACGTCTGCCAAGCCATGGAACAAGCAGCTCGCGAAGTTGGCGATTCGTTGCAGGCCATCAGTGCCGGTGGTGGCTTGCCGACACCCTATCGCGAAGGAGACGAGCGTGTTGATCTCGCGGCGTACTTCGCGTTGTGGGATGCCACCCGCAAGCGGCTCGCCCACGAACTGGGCCATCCGCTGACTCTGGAACTCGAACCGGGGCGATATCTGGTGGCCGAAAGTGGCAGCCTGATTGCCGAGATTCGTGCGATCAAACAGATGGGAAGCAAGTGTTATTATTTGGTCGACGCGGGATTCAATAATCTGGCCCGGCCGATTTTGTATGGTGCCTATCATCCGATTGCCATTGGCCGCAAAGACGGCACAACAACTTCCAGCGCGTTTCAGCCCGTGGTGGTGGGTGGCCCCTTGTGTGAATCGGGCGACATCTTCACTCAAGAAGCGGGCGGATTCGTCAGCACGCGGGAACTGCCTGCCGCGGAAGTTGGTGATTATCTCGTGATTGGCTGTGCGGGGGCGTATGGCGCGGTGATGGGGAGCAACTACAATTCCAAGCCGCTCGCGGCGGAAGTGCTGCTCGATGGCGGCCAGGCGCATTTGGTGCGGAAACGGCAATCGTTTGAGGATCTCATTTCGGGAGAGGTCATCCCGCGTTAGGGACGGCGGGAAACACAAGATACTGTTTCAGCATTAGACTTAGGTGTGCCTGGCGGGAGGTGAAAATGTCTATAGGTAGTGGTTGGTTTGGTCGGACCCCCCAGGTATTGTGGTTTGCCTGAAAAAAACAGCGTTTTTTAACGTAGTTGGAGCTAATCCCTAGCAGAGCTCCTCTGGCTCGTTTCGCCACTACCCCAAATTTTCAAAGAACCGCCGCCTAAACAAGATTTAGCGCGTCGCTGATTGTATCACAATCGGGTGGCCGATTTTAGCGGTAAGTTTTGGCCGCGCGGTTCATGATTTTGTTGCCAAACCGAGGCGCGAAATTCTTGGAGGGGAGGATGGCCACGAAAAGCACGAGAAGTCACAAAGAAGAGTGACCGCTGATTCACGCTGATGGGCGCTGATAAGAAGGTATTAATGGGTGGGAGCGTTGATAGAATGAATCGTGCTTTCGCTTTTTCACGATCTTGTCAATCAAAGGCTCCCGACACATTGAATTGACCCTTACCACATGCCCCGGCGCTGGCGAGATGCTTCCGGTGGAATCGTTTATCATGTGCTCAACCGCGCGACAAACGGCGAGCGATTATCTTTCGAGCTCTTTTCCTTTTTTGCCTTTCCCATTTGCGGAGCATAATGATGACACTTATTGCCTATTGTAGCATTTCGGGAATGCCATATCTGCTTGGCGACTTATTGTTAACTCGCAAGGCCGCTCCCGGCCTTGATATTCGAGTACCTACAATACCATGGGGTGATGCTAGGAACAAAGAAATAATCGTCGATAACCTAGGACCTGCTGGCTTGGTTCAAAAAATCAATATTTGCAGCGATGACTTAGTAATTGCTTGGGCCGGGAAAGCAAAGACCGCACAAGAAATCATCTGCGAAATAAAGGCAAAACATCACGAGAAAAGATTCGACATTCTTTCGATGGGGGAATATTTTTCAGAGCTTCCAGAGTCTGTAGTGGATGAAATAACCCTGATTGGACTAATAGCTGGTGACGGCCAAATTGTCCCATTTTCTTATGCGAAACTTAAACATGAAGTTGAACACGCTGATTATGGCACACTTTGGCTAGGTGGCTCAGGATCGGATATGTTTCTCAAGCATCAAAAAACGATGGTTAGTAAAGACATCGATGAGGTTTTCGGCGACTTTGCAGACGTTGATCTCAATTACCCAGCAAAACCGGATCAGCCGCCAAGCAGTGTTATATTAAAATCTGAGTATAAGATACAGATGCTCGCAGGTCTTATGCTAACTGTTGAAATGAGTACACTAAACACGCTCAAGTCTTACTTTGGTGGTGGCTTTGAAGTTAGTTGGCACAACGGAATCCGATTTGCCAAACAACCCATTACCTATCTTTATTGGCTCGCTGAACTAGGAGCCAACAACACCCACAGACACATAGCAATAGCACCTATACAAGCCTTTAATTATTCATACAAAGAAGATGTACTGTATTTGAAAACGATCTATTTTAACCACAACGAACAATCAGTATTTGATGAGCTATTTCCAATCCCGCCGATATATCGATCAATAACGGATGCTGAGGAAAGGCCTGCTCAAATCGTCCCTGATTTTCAACGAGTGATGAGCATTGTGCTGATAGTTAAAAACGGACAATTGATGAATGGTTCGTACTATATTCATGGGTCGAAAAATCCCATACTAGACCACGCGGCAAGTGGATATAAAATTGTCCACGGAGAAGAGTTTGCGAAAATGACGGTGGACTCCCTTGTTCAACAGGGATACACCAAAGACTAAGTACGCAATCTGTATAAAAAGCTCAAATAACTTTGAAATAAAAAGCCTGTAGAGTGGGTGAGTCTAAGCCTTCTTGGCTGCTGCGAGAAACTCGCCCTGCGGCGAAGGCAGCCTCTTGTTAGTGCCTCATCCACCTTCTCGACTCGTTTTGAGGACGGTGGGTAAGACTCCGACAATGCGACAATGTCTCGCGGTTTTCACACTCAAGATTGGTCGACGTTGGCTCTGTCTTACTCACCCTACGAATGGCGGCTCGCGAAACCGCAAGCGATGGAGGGAGTGGGGGACTGGATTCCCGCATGCGCGGGAATGACAGGTGATGGCGGGGGAGGGCAGGTTTTGAAGTAGAATCGTGCAGGGATATGCAGGGGACTTACGTCCCCCGCTCGCCTGTGAGGTTACGTGGAGCGCAAAAGTTGCTTGCGGTAGGCCAGCGGGGTTTGGCCGTAGCGTTTGCGGAAGGCGACGCCGAAGCGGGTGGTGTTGGCGAAGCCGCAGGCGACCGCGATTTCGCCGATCGAGAAATCGGAGCGGGCCAAGAGTTCCTTACCTTTTTCTAGCCGTACGCGGCGGATTTCTTCGGCGGGGGAACGGCCCAGGTAGTGTTGGAATTGAATTTCGAGACTCCGCCGTGAGATGGGAACTTCGTTGAGAATGTCTTTCACGACGATATCCTGGAAGGCGTGCGTTTGGATGAAACGCAGGGCGCGGACCATCGACTCGTCGTCGATGGCGAGGATGTCGGTCGATTGGCGGCTCATCACGCCTTGGGGCGGAATTTTGTACGTCTTGCGCGTGGGTTTTTCGCCTTCCATTAGGCGGTCGAGTAGCGACGCCGCTTCGTAGCCGATGCGTCGGCCCGCCAGGGCAATGCTGGAGAGTGGTGGTGTGGAAACACTACACATGAGCTCGTCGGTGTCGCCCGCGAGGATCGCGACATGGTCGGGGACGCGAATGCCGCTCAAATAGCAAATCTCGGTCAACTGCCGACCACGATTGGCGTCGACCGTGAAGATGGCGACCGGCCTGGGGAGCGACTTGAGCCAACGGCTCACGCGGCGTTGTTGTTCTTCCCAACCGATCTTGCGACCAACGCGATAGCCGGGCTTGTATTCGCGGCAGCGATAGCCGGCCTTGGTGACGGCTGCGATGAAGGCTTCCCCGCGACGGCTTGAATACTTGAGGCTCGGTGGGGCAAAGTAGGCGAACTCTTCGAAGCCACGATCACGCAAATGGGCGAGGGCCAAGTCCGCGCGTTGCTCGTCGTCGGTGATCACGTCGTAAATGCCGTCGAGTCCTTCGAAGACGGTATCGACATTGATCTTCGGCTCGGGACGACTGCTAATTTGATCGAGTTGCGTGCGATTGCCGATGCGCGCGATGATGCCGTCGCCTGACCAAAGATCGGGAAGGAGCGAGCGCTGCTCGTGATCGCGGGGATCGATGAGCAGATTCCAATGGCCGTGGTCCTGCGAATAGTCGGCGATGCCGTGAATGACATTGCATCCCCAGCTATCCTCGGTTTCGACGAGCACGGCGACTTGGCGAACTCGATTGTTTTCCATAGATATCTAACCGGCGATGAAATTAGCGGAGTATTTTAGCCACGGATTAAACTTAGCCACGGATTGAACACGGATGAAACACGGATTGGGGGAGAGTCTGGGAGAATCCGGTCGCTATAACCATAAGTTCAGTAGTTCCAAGTTCTGGTCAAAACACATCGGCCTGAAACTGAGCCGCACGGCGCTAGCCGCGGGTTCTTCAACTCAGGACGTACCTCAAAGAACCCGACGCTAGCGCCTTGCGGCTCATGTCGAATTTGGAACTACTGAAGTTGGAATTCACAATCATTTCATCCGTGTTAAATCCGTGTTTGATCCGTGGCTATTATTTCTTTAGGCAAACGGGGCATGGCAGCAGATGGTCATGCCGGAGCTCGCGGAACTCGTTCCGGCCTACATTCTGAGGCCCTTGCTCAATTCTAGTTTGTGGCTTGCGCATTTTCGAGAGGCAAAGTAGTGTTTTTTGTATGGGTCTTGGTAAGATAAGCCGTTGGGCGCTAGCCCACGGTTGGAGCGACAGGAACCGTGGGCTAGCGCCCATCGGCTGATTTGGACCCAGCGAGGAAACAAACTTATGCTCAACAAGATTTGGTTTGGGATGCTGGTGATCGGCATCGTCTATGGATTTGGTAAGGCGGCCTGGAATAGCTGGAACGGCGACTCGGCTGCCCAAGTTCCTGCTGCCGTAGCCGCGGAAGGGGTTGCCACTCAAGATGGCCCCGTGCCTCGCACTGCCGAGCAGAGAGATCACCGCAATCTGCTTGAGATGGGCAAGGATATGAATAAGTCCATCATGGATTCCGCCACGACGGCCGTGGACATCTGCATCAAGCTGATCGGCTTCATGGCTTTGTGGCTAGGAATTTTGCGGATCGCGCAAGACTCGGGAATGGTCGCGGCGCTGGCGCGGCTGATGCGCCCCTTGATGCGGTGGCTATTCCCGGAAGTGCCCGACGGCCATCCCGCCCAAGGGGCGATCCTCATGAACTTGTCTGCCAATATCCTGGGGCTCGACAATGCCGCGACCCCGTTTGGCCTCAAAGCGATGGAAGAACTGCAGACGCTCAACCCCCATAAAGATACCGCGACGAATTCGATGGCGATGTTCTTGGCCATTAATACCAGTAGCATCGTGTTGATACCTTTTACGCTGATCGGTTACCGGGCGATCAAGGGGAGCGAAGATCCCGTGGGGCCGTTGATGCCGATTATTTTGTCGACACTGCTGAGCACGCTCGTAGCCATCTTTATTACCAGGACACTTAGCAAATCGCCGCGATTTGCCGTCAAGGATTCCAGCAGCGAGTCGCCCGACACGGAAAGCGAGGTGTCGGCATGAGCGGCTTCTTTGCCATCATGGAAGTTTGCGGTCAGTGGGCGATCCCCTTCGTGATCCTGACGATCCTGATGTGGGGGTGGTACAAAAAGGTGCCGATGTATGAGTCATTCGTCACGGGTGCGAAAGAAGGTTTCGGCATCGCGGTGATGATCATTCCTTACCTTGTCGCGATCCTGTTCATCATCAAGGTTTTCACCGTCAGCGGGGCGTTTGACGATATCAAAGTCGCTGGCATGTGGTGTCTCAATCAAATGGGACTTGGAGAATACGGAGAATCGTTGGAATTGATTCCCTTGGCACTTATCCGGCCGTTGTCGGGAAGTGGTGCCCGCGGGGTCTTGCTGGAAATCTACGATGTCCACGGCACCGACACATTCATCGGCAATGTGGCGACCTTGCTCATGGGAAGTTCGGAAACCACGTTTTATGTTTTGACCGTTTACTACGGCGCGATTCAGGTGAAGAAAGTGCGGCACACGTTGCCGGCGTGTTTGATCGCCGACGCGGTCGGGATTGTGATTGCGCTTCTGATGGGGTATTTGCTCTACAATACCGCAAGCTAAAAAGAGCACACGGTCGGTTAATCCAACTGGGCTAGGTCGATTATAGAAGATAAGAAATAGCCACCGAATTTCACGGATTAAACACGGATAATTAAGAGATTGTAAGCCGGTACGGCCGCCCTGTGATAGCCCAGGACGGAGTCCTGGTAAAGGATATGGCAAAAAATGGACGCCCTGAAAGGGCGCGCTAATTCAACGCGCTTCCCATGTGAGCAACTTTAAGCGCGCCCTTTCAGGGCTAGCAATTATGTGGGATTGGATTCCCAGGGCGGCGGTCTTGCTCGCAGAGCTCGCGTGACCTTGCCCTTGTATGTTGTCAGAAGCGGCTATCATAGAACACGCTCAAGAAAAGTTTTTGTCCGCGGCTGCGCAGCCGCGGACAAAAAATCGCCCTCAGCGGCCGGCCGCAGATCGATTGCCCTGTGGCGTCA
>Ga0163151_10000677_pt1 | contig 59216 bp, 64 predicted proteins | sample OliLakLV19MP5IB2_FD_145596 | JGI IMG/M metagenome (GOLD analysis project Ga0163151, IMG submission 145596) | Freshwater microbial mat bacterial communities from Lake Vanda, McMurdo Dry Valleys, Antarctica - Oligotrophic Lake LV.19.MP5.IB-2 | ecosystem: Environmental > Aquatic > Freshwater >... | reverse complement strand
GTACTCATAATGGTGCCGACGTTACAGCGACACTTTACACAATTATTGAGAGCTGTAAAAAAGTGGAGTTAGATCCGCGTGTGTTCATAAACATGGCGCTAAGACTTGCAAGTCGTGGTGAACAAGTGCCAACACCACTCGAACACGCCCGCAAAACTCGAGCCGCATAGTCAATAACCGCCCTTATGACTTGGTTACGGTCTTCCAGAAAGAAAAATAACTTTATGGTCTATTCTGATCGGACTCATTCGGTCTCCTGATGGAGGCCAATAAAATCATACGAAAAATAATAATCACAATTTGCGGTGCATGAGCCTGGTGTAACACATATTATCCAACATAATGTCCGACCCGCCCAGGTTTATGAGTTAGCGGCCATTTGCTTCACGGCTACTATTAATGTTTCTAGCGGCTTGCTCCCGAGGCAGCTTCGGTTTTCAACGGAATACCGAATTTAGAATAAATTTTGAGTTTTTAATACCACGGTTCCGTCTTCATTTTGAACGACAGATGTCTTACTGCTCAAATGGATCGACTCCAGTCTTTTTCCGTTCTTCCACCTTTGCGACATACCATGAGCTTAGTCCCGCCGTCGTCAGTACCGCAAAAATAACAAGTAATGAAATCCAACTTGGAATTTTGATGAAATCGACCAAAAGCATCTTTACACCAATAAATCCTAAAATCGCAGCAAGCCCCGGTTTCAAATAACGAAGTTTCGTAACCCAATCTGCAAGAACAAAATAAAGTGCTCTAAGGCCTAAAATTGCCAGGATGTTAGAAGCAAATGCGACGAACGCATCTTGGGTGACTGCGAATACCGCAGGAATCGAGTCCACTGCAAAAACGAGATCCGTCACTTCAATTACGACGAGCGCCAGAAAAATAGGTGTAGCCTTTCGCACTCCGCCTTCCATAACAAAGAAGTGGCTTCCATTAAATTTATCCGTAGTCGGAAGAAGTCGCTTCAACAAACGAATTGACCAGTTTTCTTTGGCATCAATTTTTTCATCCGTCTCACGCAAAAATTTAACTGCTGTTATGACAAGAATGAGTCCAAAAATATAGAGCACCCAATGAAATGAATTTAGTAAATGGGCACCTAACAGAATAAATACAGCCCGCAGTACAATTGCGCCCAACACTCCATAAAAAAGGACACGGTGCTGGTAAGCATCTGGGATTCGAAAAGAACTGAAAATCAGTAAAATAATAAAAAGATTATCTACGCTGAGGCTTTTCTCAACCAAGTAGCCAGTTAAAAACTCTAGACCAAGTTCCGTGCCAAAAGACATCGCAAACCAGGCGTTGAAGCTAAGGGCAATGGCAATCCAGATTCCACTTTCAAGCAAAGCCGCCTTGGTTTGAACTTTGTGATTCCCACGTCCAAATAAACTTAAGTCGATTACCAGCAGGACAAGAATACCAAGAGTAAACGCAATCCAAAGCCATGGAGGTGCAACAGAGATGTCAGTGACGAACTTACTCATTTATCCTCCCTTATGAAGGCTTCAGTTTCGCGGGGCTACTCTCAGATGCATGAAGCACCTTTTCAGTGTAGGCCAGCGCCAGAGTTGAAAATAAAAATACGATGTGAATAATGACCTGCCACTTAATATGATCGGGATCTTTCTTGCTGACGTCGATGAAGGACTTCAGGAGATGAATACCCGAGATACCTACTAAGGCTCCGGCTAACTTTACTTTTAGAGTTCCAGCGTTAATTTTTTCAAGCCAGTCGGGACGGTCCTCATGTTTGTCCAAGTGAATGCGACTTACAAATGTTGCGTATCCACCGATGATAACCATAACGAGGAGGTTCAAAACCATAGTTATATCAACTAGAGTCAAAATCCCGAGCATCAGAATTTCTTCAGTGATTGAATTAACTGTTGCGCAGAGGTGCACAAGCTCCACCAAAAATTTGTAGGTGTAAAGTACAGCTCCTACGATAAGGCCACCATAAATGGGTGCTTGAATCCAACGGCTTGCAAAAATTATTTGCTCAAAAAAATTCTCAATGCGTTTCATAGATGCCCCAACCTAAAATACTTTCCGTAGCATTCCTAAAAATCCCTTCGGCTCCTGGCTTTCAAGGAGAATTTGAAGTTCGCCATTGTCAAAATAAATACCTTGGCATTGAACACATTTATCTACCTTGATTCGCGTGAGTTCAATTTCTTCCATTTGATCACCGCACTTTGGACACTTCATCCAATTCGGATTATTGGATTGATCTGTCATTTCAATTTTCTTGGCGTCCAACTCAATGCGCTTTCGCTCAAGCAAATCCTTGTTGAGTTTATAGAAATAGGCTTCTTCTTGGCTATATTGGTCGCGATCCTGATTCATATCCTGTCTCCTCATTTTTAGTTAAAGATTCTGTGTAGCTATTTTTTTTCGACCGACCATGGGCGCTGTTCGTCACATCGCGAAAACGTTGGTTTTCAAACTGATACCCAGATTTTTTTGCAACCGACCGACGCCTAATCATTCTCCAAACGACCCAACTGATAACTAATACAGGAAGGATCGCCCACAAATATCCACGTGCTCCAATTGCAGTCGCCTGGATCAGGCGTACTATAACAGGAGAAAATCGAACTAACGCGATAACCAGGATAAGCATCAAAATATATCGGAGGAGTCCGTTTCGTTGAGCTTTCACTGTGTCTTGATATTTCCAATTGGCAGTAAGATGTTAGCGCCGCCACTGCTTCCTCCGCCGCCAATTACTAGTGGTGAGACACCATTCCATTTTTCTACTATTTGCAGCTGCACTAAACCTGGGTTGTCCTGTACTGCGCGACCACGAACCCGAATGGCCTCGGCCTCACCTTTAGCGCGAATCACCGCGGTCTGCGCTTCGATTTCTGCTTTAGCTTGCGTAAACTTTGCTTTCGCAGCTTCTTGCTCTTGTACCATTTTCGCTTCGATCGCTGTCTCAAGCTCCTTAGAGAGCGCCACATTCTGAATAACCACATCCTCGATCACCAGTAAATCACCCACTTTTGCCCGCGCCGCCTCGAGAGTCTTGGCTTTCACCTCTTCACGTTTTTTTACAATCTGTTCGGCACTTTGTAGCGCTGTGACTTCCTTGAGTGCCTCACTTATTCGTGGCGCGATTAAGCTGTCGAATGGATCGCCGGAATAATCACGGAACATTTTCACGATCATGCTTTCGGGAATTCGATAAAGTACTCTCAATTCAACATCGATCTGTTGAAGATCAGAAGAATAGCATTCTGTCTTAGCGATGGTGGTTTGTTGGCGTACAGATATTGGGACGACGGTCGTTACCAACGGAAGTTTGAAGCCTAATCCTTCAGGAGCAAAAACTGGAGATACCTTACCCATGGTTACAGGCACGCCGCGATGCCCAGGCGGGATGATAAACGTGCTACCAATGGCCATCACAGCCACAACAAAAATGATAAACCCGATCTTGATGAGTTTCGCATTTTGCTTGAGGTTTCTAAAAAATTCTTCGCCTGGATCCATTCTGTACTCCCCTGGTCTTTTGTTATGAATTTGTCAGTGTATCTAATTTTACAATTTATAAAATTAGATAATTAAGACAATATAGTTTGTTTTAATCGAATGTTAATAGAGCGTGAACGTCTTAGTCAGCTTTGGAGCAATCGTTTTTAAGTTTTCCTTGTGATTGAGATACAGACTAAGAACGGGAATTATCTGATGGGGTAAAAATTTTCGCTTCCACCAAATGGCCACCGCGTACAGTTGCCCCCAATACCAATCCAGCACAAATAAGAACGAGATTTTTTATGATATGGTGGCCCTCCATAGTGAGAGCAAACGGAGCTTGATCAAAGACAACTTCTGGCAAAAAGATAATCGGTGTAGATGTCGCCAGCATTTGCAAAAACAGAAACAGCAGAGTAGCTCGCATGCAAATTTTAAAAAGAAGGCCAAGCCCGATAAGACACTCAATCGTAGCCAGCATGTAGACCGCAATAGGTGCGGGCAAGTTTCCGAAAGTGACAATCTCTGTAGTGCGTTCGATCAATCCGATAGTAGGACTCAGGTTAGGAAAAAACTTAAGGGCTCCAAACCAGATAAAAATTAAACTAAGACTCACGCGCAAGTATGTAACGCTATACTTAGCCATCCAGCCGGTAATCGCTGTATCGATTTTCTCAAAAGGCTTGGATACAATTTCCATTGCCGCATATTTATCTGGAAACATGCCACAAGCCAATAAAATAATCGGGAGTCAGTCAACCGCTAGAAGGGAAGAAGTCGACACGGCTATAATCAGCTTGGCTGAATAATTAAACCAGCATAGGCACATACATGGCCCTGAGGTTCACTTGCGATAATTTTTTGGTAAGGCGCAGGTTCGACTAGCTGGAGTTTTCCAGCGCCCTCTAGAATAGATCAAATTAGGTAGCTTGTTATAATCAAAAATTAATAGAGCGTGAACGTCTTTACCAGTTTTGCAGCAATCAGATTTTCAAGTTTTCTCTGGGCTGATACCAGCCAAATTTCCTCATGCACACCTTTCAGTGTCCCTATGTTCTGGAGTAATCCCTCTTTAATCAAATCCTCACTGGACACTTCTGAAAGCGGGGCAAGCCCGATTCCTTGTTTCGCAAGCAGTATTTGCAAACTGGTGTCCTGAGTTTCTGCTGTGGGAATAATGCGGATATTCTGAAGCTTAAAATAGTGGTTTAAATCATGTCTTAGTTTGCTATGGACCGTCGGAAGCACGAATGGTTGATCATTAAGAGAGTGAGGAAATGTTCGCTTAAGTTTTCGGAAAGCTGGACTGCCAAATATAGACACGGGTAGTTTTGCCACCGATTTTGAAAACGCCTGCCTTATCTCTAAACCCGGAGGCGGATAATTAGACAAAATCAGATCAATTTTATGATTGTAAAGCTCGCGAAATAACTCGTCACCCTTTCCTTCAAGGATAGAAACTGTGCAAGTGGAAGAAATTTTATAAGCTTCCATAACCAAAGAAAGTATTACGCTTTTTGGTACACTATCAAGGGCGCCAACTTGCAGATGAGTCTGGTCGCCACTCGTGCGATCTTGTAGCACCTCAATCATTTCATCGCCAAGCCTAAATATTTCATTTGCATAATCAAGAGCTGCTTTTCCAGCCTCAGTGAGAATCATTTTTCGATTGCGACGTTCAAAAAGAGGTTTCCCAATCATTTCCTCTAGCTGTTTAAGTTGAGTGCTAAGCGTTGGCTGGCCCAAACGTAGCTTTTCGGCAGCCTTTGCAATTCCACCCTGCATAGCGATTGTTCGGAAATAGTAGAGGTGATGATAGTTTAGCCACTGCATAAAACGTCTTTCTTAATAGTTTGTTTTAACATAACTGTTTGATTGCATTTATCGTCTTTAAATAAGAATCCGTCAAGGCTATACTGGATGCAATTGTGGAGGTGTTTTTATGTTCACGGTTGTTTTTAAAAATCTAGATAAATCAGATTTAACAAAAGAAGCTGTAATCACAAGACTGCAAGAAACCATCGATCGCTTTCCCGATCTTGTAGGGCATAAAATTACAGTAACTTTAAGCATGGAGAATTCGCCACAGCAGGCAGGCCCCGACCATTTTACCGTAAAAGTTCATGTACGCGGCAAGAAGTATCGGGATGTGCTGATTGAGAAGTCAGCAATGAACTTATACTTGGCGCTAGCCGACGTGAACGAACATCTTTTAGAAAGACTGAATCGCATGGGAGACCGCACAAGAGTAAAGCTGCGAAGTAAACGGATACGATTATTAGACCATCCAGATGAAGTTGAGGATGGGTTATGACTTGGTTTAAAAGAATTGGTTTATTTTTAGCGGTGAACGTCTTAGTGATGGTCACCATTTCGCTGATCTTGAATGTTTTGGACGTGAAGCCCTACCTAACCCCGTATGGCCTCAATTACCAATCTCTTATGATTTTCTGTTTAGTCTGGGGTATGGGCGGAGCCTTCATCTCACTCGCACTTTCTCGAATTATGGCGAAGTGGATGATGGGAGTTAAAATTATTTCTCCTGATACGAAAGATTCCGATCAACGCGAACTCCTTCAGATGGTCCACGTACTTGCAAGAGCCGCACATTTGCCAGCCATGCCTCAAGTGGGAATTTATGAATCCCCCGAAGTAAATGCATTTGCTACGGGTCCAACTAAATCACGTTCTCTAGTTGCTGTTTCGAGCGGACTGCTTCAACGCATGAAGCACGCTGAAGTTAATGGCGTATTGGCACATGAAGTAGCCCACATTGCCAATGGGGACATGGTAACAATGACACTGATCCAAGGAGTAGTGAACGCTTTTGTGATGTTCCTTGCTCGTGTTATTGCCTTTGCTCTTACAATGGCTGGGCGAAAAGATGATCAGGAAAGCCAAGGAACTCCGTTTACATATTATGCAGTTCAGATGATTTTAGAAATCGTTTTCATGATACTTGGTTCGGTGGTCGTTGCTAAATTCTCTCGATACCGTGAATTTAGAGCCGACGCTGGCGGTGCTCGGCTGGCTGGGCGAGAACATATGATTCAGGCATTGGAATCATTAAAGAAAACATTTGAAAGCGTTAATCCAACGGAACAGCCCGCTATTGCGGCTTTAAAAATTTCAAGCAGGCCTGGCGGAATTATGAAATTATTTTCAACGCATCCACCACTTGAAGAGCGAATCAAAAGATTAAGAGCAGCTGTTTAATAAATGCGACTTTTATACAAATGTCTTAAAGAACAAACATCGGAGGAAAAAAATGAAATGTCCAACCTGTCCAGAAGTTACATTGGTTATGACGGACCGACAAGGAATTGAAATCGACTACTGTCCACAGTGCCGAGGCGTGTGGCTTGATCGTGGCGAACTTGATAAGCTCATCGAAAAATCGGCTTTACCTCAAACTTCATCTGCAAGTAGACAGGCTGTCCGGTTTGAAGACGATAGGGACTCTAAAGATGATTATCGTAAAGATCATTACCATAAAAGAAAAAAGTCCTTTCTTTCGGAGATATTTGATTAATTTAGAAAAAGGAAAAATATGATCTCTTATTCGATCTACAAAATCGTTCATCTCGTAGGCGTCATGATGGTTTTTCTTTCGCTGGGCGGGGTCATCATGCACGCGATCAATGGTGGTGGACGAGAGCATTCTTGGCGTAAGCCTGTCGCCATCACTCATGGCATCGGATTACTTCTCGCGCTTGTGGGAGGCTTCGGCCTTCTCGCTCGTCTCGGTGTCATGCACGGAACACTGCCAGGATGGGTAATAGCGAAGCTAGGAATATGGTTAGTCTTCGCAATTCTGGTTGGTGTCGTTATCAAAAAGAAATCTTGGGCCAAGCCAGTTTGGATTATCGCATTAGTTCTCGGTGGAGCAGCGGCGTATCTTGCTGGAAGTAAGCCGTTCTGAAATTATTCACTGGAGAAAAATGGGGCTTTCTGAGAAATTTCATAACAGAATACAAAGATACATCAAGATCTTACAAAAATATGCTGATCGCATTTGGTATCCGCCCCTTATTGGAATGCTTGCGGCTCTTGATAACTTCGTCATTATCATACCCAATGATGGGATTTTGATTTCAAGTTCCATGCTAACACCCCGACGATGGTTTTCTCTAGCCCTCAGTGTTGCAATTGGATCTACCGTTGGCGCAAGCATACTGGCTTCCTTCGTGGAAACCCAAGGGTTTGAGTGGATTCTTGAAATGTACCCAGGAATAAACGAAACAAAATCCTGGATTTGGACAGCAGATTTTTTCGAAAAATACGGAATGCTTCTGGTTTTTATCGTAGCGATTACACCTGTGATGCAGCAGCCTTCGATTATTGTTGCGAGTTTGGCTGAAACTCCACTTTTTTTATTAGCCGCCATCGTATTTTCAGGAAGATTTATCAAGTTCCTGTTAATGGCCTATGTCGGATCTCACGCGCCGAGATTTCTTAACAAAATGTGGGGACTTAAAGGCGAGTTGAATGATGTGGGAATAAATAGGGACACGCTCTAGCCTAGTACAGCTGCCCCAGAATCAGCCTTGGATCGGGATAAATTCGTAAAGCCATTTGTAAATCTAATGTGGAAACTACGCCTGGCATATCGCAACAATTTGGTTTGATGAGAGAAATTTGTACGTGAACATGCGGTGGCCATCCACCATTTTCTAATTTACTTCCAACATGTGCAATCACATCTCCTTTTTTAAAGGACGCTCCTTTTTTCAGATCTTCAATCGAATGATGGCGTAGGTGTCCATAAAGCACCCAAAATCGTAATTTTTTAATCTGATGAGACGTGATCAGCGTTCCGCCGTAGTCACCCAAAGCAGAGTTTACTGTTTTGCAAAATATTTTTCCGTCTAAGAAGGCATAGACGGGAGTACCTTCCGGTGCACCTAAGTCAATCCCCATATGGACGTCTCGTTTTTGTTGATTGCATCCTTTTTCTAAAAACAGGTCCAAATTGTACATGTTGGGTCTTTGCTCATTATATTTACCAATCCCAAATGGATTCAATGCTGCTCTATCTGAATTATTTCCGTTGGCAAAATCAAAAACTTCATACTGATCTGGTAAGATGATGACAGGGTGAAAATCATAACCGCCAAACAATTTAATTAAATTCAAAGATTTGTTCCCCATGAAAGGCGCCACAAATTTTTGCAGGAAGTTTTTGTCCGATGAAGCAACTGTTTTTTGAAAGACTTGAAATGTCCTTCTCGGTAAAAATAGATGGCTCCGCTAGTAGATCGACTAGAACACCGTGAAATTTTGAGCCGAGTTCAAATTCATCAAGTCCATTTTTTAAATTCAGGAAATTTGCGGGATTTTTTGAAAAAACCTGCACTAGTCTTTGGCTCGTTATTTTGCCATTCTTCCAAGCCTCAATAAGAACTTTTAAAGTGGTTTCTAAACCTAATGTTCCAAAAGCCGCATGCTCAAAAGAGCCTGTCTTTTTTGGAGGTTCGTGAGGCGCATGATCTGTCGCCACAAAATCAATGACCCCTTCTGTAAGCCCATTCCAGAGAGCAACTTGATCATTTTTAGAACGGATCGGTGGATTCATCTTGAAAGACGAATTTTCTCCGTCAATTGTTTCGGTATTGAAAAAAAGATGGTGTGGACTTACTTCAGCGGTAACACGTAGGCCTTCAGCTTTGGCGGTTTTTACGAGCTGGACGGTTTTAGCACACGATACATGTAGAACATGATACCGAGCCCTAGGATACCGTCTTAACAATCGTAAATCGCGCTCGACCATTTGCCACTCGGGCTCCTCAGGGTAAAGCTTCACCCCAAGCTTTTGTTGCGCGGGCCCTGATGCAAGCACGCCACCATGGCCAAGGTACTCGGCGTGCTGCAGGAGAGGGATATTTAGATCTTGAAGTCTTGAAAAAGCTAAAGTCATAACCTCATCTTCTAAGACACCGAGACCGTCATTGGTGAAGGCGACGACACCGGAACGAACCAAGGTTTCAAAATCAGTAAGCTCAGATGAATTTAAATTTTTAGTAATTGCCGCCGACCACAAAACCGAGACGCCATAGTTTTCTTCAAACTCTCGAACCTCATTTTTTCCTTGGTTGAGCACTTCGACGCAGTCAATTGTCGGCTGTGTATTTGGCATTGTTAACACTGCCGAGTAGCCGCCCTTTAGCGCAGCTAGCAAACCCGTTGCGGCAGTTTCCTTTTGCTGCTGGCCAGGAACTCGTAAATGAGCTTGCACATCAACACCCGAAGGAAGAAGTGCCTTGCCGCCAAGGTCGATGACCGTGCCCACATTCGCTATTTCAGACTTCATTTGTAAAATGCGTCCGTCCTTGATCAGAAGATCCATCTTTTTTGGCTCATGATCGGACGACCACACGCTGGCATTTTTTAATACATAGAGGCAACAATTTTTTTTCTTCATCAAACTCTTTCAAATTTTTCAGGGCGTAAAATTGAAATATCAGATGAGTAAGTGATCAGAGAGTAATTTTCGAAAAACTTCTCTGCCAGCGCTTTCATAATTTTTAAGGCAAGTTGCGGCTCTACGACGATTTCGATTTTTGATTTTAAATCAGGAATTTCGCCACTGCTTTTTTCTCCGTTGCCTTGACCCCTGACTTCTGTGACGGTGAAGCCTGTGGCCCCGAGGTCTTGACTGATGGTCAAAATACTTGAGCTTAAAACGGGCTCGCAAATAATGGTGACAAGTTTAAAATTCATGAGTTTCATAATCTCTCCTTATCCAGCAAGCCATTCGGCGAATTTAAAAAACAATGGAATTCCTACGACTAAATTAAATGGAAAAGTGACGGCTAAACTCGCAGTTAGATAGTAAGTGGGATTAGCCTCAGGCAAGGTCATGCGAACCGCAGGTGGTGCTGCGATGTAAGACGCACTCGCTGCCATCGCTCCAAGCACCGTGGCACCTCCGACAGAAAGACCAGACCAGTGCCCCAGAAAAACACCCAATGCACCATGGAGAATGGGTAACAATATCCCGAGGGGTATGAGGGGTAAACCTACTTTTTTAAGATCAGAAAGTCTGGCTCCTGCGACAATTCCCATTTCTAAAAGAAACAATACGAGAGCGCCCTTGAATCCTGTTTCAAAAAATGGCTTTATCGGCTCGTAGGCATTTGCTCCCATGAGAAGACCTATCACCAAACCACCAACCAGCAAAATCATAGAGCGACCTGTTAGAATTTCATGAAAGATGGCAGACTTGGTTTTTTTATCGCCACTTGATACTAATGAATTATTTTTCGCTCGTTTCAGCGCGCCTATAGCTAGTGCGATATGAATGCCCGGACTTTCTAGCAGAGTTAACAGCGCCGGCATAAAACCCTCTGCCGTTTTCCCCATGTGTTCGATAAATTGATTTGCCGCAATGAATGTAACCGCGGAAACTGAACCGTAATGTGCGGCCAGTGCAGCCGCATCGACCTGTCCAAATCGCCCCAATTTTCGCATGATTATATAGGCCGAAATTGGAGTAACGCATCCCAAAACGAGAGTTGCAAAAGCCGGCCAAGCAATAATTTGAAAAGTACTTTCAGACAGCTCAACTCCGCCTTTTAATCCAATCGCTAATAAAAGATAGATGGATAATGAAGAGTAGAGATCTTTTGGCAGACTTAGTTCACTCTTCATTAATTTCGTTACAACTCCAAGCACAAACGCTAGCACTATGGGTGATAATAAGTTTGTTCTTAAGATTTCGAATGCGGTCAAAGTTCAGTCCTTTATTTTCAAGGGTTACAAAATTCACATTCAGACGAGTCGAGTTCACGCTGACCATCAGGCCTTGGCCTCTCTTCTTTTGTTTTACACCGTGGACATGCGAGCAATACGGCTTTAGCAATTCGACTAGGGACTCCACAATCACCGCACGGAAGGCCAGGAATTCCTTCGACAACTGTAAACCCTGGAAACTCGCAAGTCGGACAAAGTGAGTTAAGACTTTCGATTAACTTTACTCCCGCTTTATGAATCGCGTTTCTTCGGGTAGCATTGTGGCAGGCCCGCAGATCGGTCATTAGTACAACCCGCGCGGTTTTTGAGGCGACAAAACAATCAAGCATTGCTTGGCCGACTGCTCGCTCTGTATGAAGCCCCTTAAAGAGCGGTGTTAACAAACCCTCGGGGTGCACGATCACCCCATGTTCGGGGAAATTAATTTCTTTTAAAAATGCTCGAAAATCATCTCGGGGTCCCAGAATTTTTTCTGCGTGAATTGGATCTGTCGCCAAATATTCAGCATAAATTTCGCTCCCAGTTTCGCGGTCCCACAACAGAAGTGACTCAAGGTCTGTTTGCATAAAACCAATCAGTGGATGCGGACCGAAACTGCCTTCGCTGGCAAGAATCAATTGAGCTTCAGAGTGTTGGTCCGCAGCCGCTTTTATTTTCTTTCTTAAAGTTTCCCGAACCGATCCCGTACGTTCGACTTCGCCCGAGAAGGTACCAAACTCATCGGTATCAATAAGCGTCGCAATACAGTTCACACCAAGTTCGGCCAACAATGGTTTAAGAAGCGCTTCTTTGCCATGCTTTGTCGCAAAGTAAAATGTCTTGCCATGAAATGGATGTGGGGCGGCAACTGCCATAGCCTTAAGTATCGCCAAATCTGGTTACACGGTAAAACATATAAAATATTTGAAATTCATCTATTAAACAGATAGGCTGGTGGGCGTGGAATGGCTTAACTATCATCATCTCTATTATTTTTGGACCGTAGCTAAAGAACAAAGCTTCACTAAAGCGGCTTTGAAATTGCGAATTGCACAATCGGCCGTGAGCTTTCAAGTAGCGCAGCTTGAGGATTTTTTAGGAAAAAAGCTGATTCTGCGTTCGACCTCAAAAAAATTAGTCCTCACTGAAGAAGGTCAGATTGTTTTCAATCAGGCCGAAGAGATTTTTCGGCAAGGCAAAGAGCTTGTCGATGGTATCAAAGAAGGCGGAATTCAATCCACACTAAGAGTTGGCGCACTTGGAAGTTTATCAAAGAATCTTCAAATTAGACTACTAAGACCAGTCATCGATCGAGCTGATTTTGAAATCACAGTCGATGTCGGAGACGCTCAAGCCTTGTTGAGTCGTCTTCAAACATTTAAATTAGATGCCATTCTTTGTGATGTTCCTTTTCCACATTCGGAAAATGAACCCTTAATCCAGCGCGAAATAGCGCGCGAGCCCATTTGTCTGATTGCCCGAAAACTTAAGCAGAGTACACCACTGCAAGTACGACTTGCTAAATATGGAATATATCTTCCTGCGCGCAGCAATCCAGTTACTTCCGAAATAGAATCATTTCTCAAAAGTCAAAAAGATCGAATCAAGATTAAAGGTTATATTGATGATATTGCTTTACTTCGCTTGTTAGCAATTGAAACCGATAGTGTTGTAGCTATCCCGCGAGTTGGAGCCGCTCGAGAACTGCAAAATAAAACAATTGTGGTGCAACATCAGTTTAGATCTATGTATCAAAAGTTCTATCTCGTGCTTCGCCAAAATGGATCACGTTCAGAAAAAATACTTAGGTTTTTGGATCAAGTTTAGATCTGTGATAGAGTAGTTTCTTAAGCCGCACATTTAGTCGATTGCACAAATGCCAGATATTACATACGAGTAAAAATTAATTCGTGCGATTGAGGCAAACGTGCTTGCATCTGTCGGTCAATTCTCGACCTCCAGTGGATTGACTGAGGCACTTGTATATCAAGGGAAAAAGAAAATTCTCGGAGCAGTCTTAGACTTGTCCACTGGACGTGTGAATTATCTTGAAATATAAAAACACGCTTCCCGAAACCAAAATCGAGCGTGGCGGCGTCATAATTTATTAGAATTGTGAATGCACGATGCGATGGAGTATTGTTCAACTGAACAGTCATGTCGACGTTAGTCCTGGCCCATATTTGATTGTCTCAGGGGTGGGTATCGTAGATCGAAATTTGAACCGATATTTACCTCATGTTAGATAATCCTAAGTTCAAAATGACATTCGTAAAAGTACTGAGACCAGCCCCAACTGATTCACCGACTAGAGATCCGATCTGGAAGTTTGTTCACGTTACAAAAGTAAGAAAAAAAAACGATACTTATCGGTGCGCTTATTGTCGTGGAAGTTCAAAAGTAGTTTTGCATCTTAATGGTAATGTCGTCCCACATGTGGAACATTCTGCCAAGGCCGATGCTTTGGTCAATAACTGCCGCACTTTGGAAGAAGGCTTCAATGAGCTAGCATTTATTGAAACTCACAAAAGTTTATTAGAATAGAGGAATGACCACTACCATGGAATAGCGGCCATTCTCTGGAACAAAGCAATAGCCTGTCATGCAAATTATACTTCGATTGGTGTCGCGATCATGTTTTCAATGGATGCATAAATATCTGTATCTAATTCTGGCGAAGAGATCGTGACGATTAAGCTGTACCTTGCATCTTTATCAGTGTGGCCTTCGCGGTGTTTCTCCCTCCACCAACCAACGACAGGGAAAACAGCAATGTGCGCCTTTTTAGCGAGATCAGATGCTTTGCCTGTCCAAAAATCAGAATGAAGCGAACCCTTCGTGCGAATCTGAGGGCCGAGATACCATTCATCGGCGTCACCGGTAGAAGTAACGCTATCTCTGCCAGACTCTTCATTCCACCTTGCTCGGTTGATTCGCACTTTGAATTGGTCCTGAGATTCATCAGCTGTTTGCATTTCGAATCTCAATCCGTGTGATTGATACCGAAACTTTCCGGTCCATCCTCGACGCGCGGGATAGGGTTCAATAAAATAAGATAAAGTTACTCTCATAGTAACGACGGTTTCACCAAGTGCTTCTAAAGCATCTATTGGCCAGGGCAGCGCATGTAAATTCATTTCGTTCATAGAGTCGCCGTCAAAAGGCCGAAGGCTATCTTGAGCTATTAATGTTAGATGGTTACTTGCACTGAAGAGCGCTCTTTCAAGGCTCGGAACTCCATAACCGCAGCAACGAAGTAAGGTCTCTTTCTGCATTCTTGTGAAGGTTGGATAACGTGTAAGCATCTGCTGCGTCCAGTATGCAGAATGTGCGATCATTCCGCGCACTGTTTCGGGCCAAAACTGCGGATATTTTTGTGCGATCCTGGCAGCAATATGAGAGGCCTCTGCCGTTGCCGCACTTGTATCGGCCATCCAAGTAAAAAATGATCCTCCGGTGCGGATTCGATCAGTCGAAAGTAACAACATCGAGTCGGGACGAACAACTCGGCCCGAATCCGAATGTATTGCAGCATTACCGCCCTCGAATACGACATCAGGTTTGATTGGCCATTTTCCTCTTTCCCAGGTTAGCGAAGTGGAACTGCTTGGGCAAAGATCTCCAGCGGGAGCAAGCGAACTCCATCCTGCATAAGCGGGATCAGTGATCTCAATTTTTTCAGTAAAGGCTCCGACAGTTAGAGCGTTCCATGATTGGGCAGGATCGTGAATGCTCTCAACTTCATTCACTGCCGGGTAATCGTTGAATGTTGTCTCGTCGGTGTTACCTGCAGAGATAATAAATAAATGTCTCTTATCTTCAATCGTCAGGCCCACGCAAATTTTATCGACGGCAGCAGACCAAGAAGAGGGTTTGCCTCTGTCTCTTCCATCGAGAGCAGTGACTGCCATCGAAAGGATTCGATCATTAAATGGATCGATTGACGTGACGTGCGCGACCGCTTCTTCCGTGAGATTTCCATAGAGCTGAGGATCATTCGCTCCGGGAGGCGGAGGCAACAGCTTTACGGATTCGAGCTGGCAAGGAACAGTTATTCTTGTCGTACTTAATAGTGCGGAGTTTAAATCGCGGTACAATACGATTCCAGCCATTCCAGATCCGTGGCCATCATGATCGTCTACGCCCCACGCAGGCATGAGACTGATCTGTTTATTCGCTGGCAAATAAGATTGAATCAAAGGGTGAGTTCGACTGATGCCAGTATCGAGAATGCAGACTGTAGGTACATCCCCATTTTGAGGATCAGTCAGGCCAACAAGAGCATCAATCCATTCACGCTGTTCTGGTGGATACATTGATAAGAACTCAGATACAGTTTCCTTTGCTCTTCTAAGTTCAGCTATCAAATCAAATGATTCGATAGATATGGCGAGTTGAGCAGGCTCACAGTATGCCAAGATAACTTTTCGGTCTGGAAAATCGATTACTCCCGTACCGGTTAAGATCTGGCGGCGATCAGCAACCTGTTTAAACCGATCAACAACATCTTCGACATCTCCTCGTAACCAAACTTCCCACCAAATTTTTTCCTGATCGGCTGGAAACAGCTCAGGCATATCAGTCCAAAAAGATTGAAGGACCGCTAGTCGAATGCTCTCGATTCCATTAACCAAAGGTAAATTTTTAGGTTTTCCGCTTTTTAAATCTTCGTCTTTGTATTGCTCAACCTTTTTAATAAAAACAGAAAGCTTTTCGTCAGGTACGAAAACTGTAGCGATTACTTGTGGCTTCGAATCGACATCAACTGTTTTTACTGAGACTAGCTCGATGTCTTTTGACGGCAAATCAAGGCTTTCAATGGCCAGATCGTGGCCAGGCTTACCTGAAAACTCCAAAAATATTCCTTTGGATTCCAGCTGCTCCTGCGCCGCCTTTTGCTTGAGCTCGGGAATATCTCGACCAATATTTTTTAGCTCTGATAATAATTTTCTAGCATGGGACTTTCTGGGCCGACTCGGAATCGATAGGCTCGAACCAAAGGAACTTGTTGACGTGTATTTTTCAGATACAGCACTACTATCGATTAAAAAATGTCTAAGATTTTTTCGAACCGGCAATTAAACCCTCACCATTCACTTTGACGAGAGGGTTCGTTCTTTTAGACAATTCAGAACCATTTCTGTAGTGATCTTATTGTTATCCGGACTGAGAATCTGAAGTTTTATCGAGTCTTCGCATGCTCTAGAAATTTCAGCGAAGCTAAGTCCTTTGCTCTCATTTACGATTTTTGTCATATCGAGAGATTTCACTCCAAGATTTGCAAATTTACTTTTAATCGTGAGTACAATCAAATCTTCAGTCGGGAGTCGATATTGGATGCAATCATCGAAACGTCGAAACAGGGCCTTGTCTAAAAGATCAGGATTATTAGTGGCCGCGAGAATTATACTTTCGGAATTACTTTGCTCTAAGAATTGTAGAAATGAATTGAGTACTCGGCGAATTTCTCCAACGTCATTGGAATTTGTTCGATGAGAACCAATGGCATCAAACTCATCAAAGAAATAGACTCCGCGAACTTTATCAATGTTATCAAATATGAGTCGCAACTTTGCAGCTGTCTCACCCATAAATTTTGTAATGAGGCCATCAAGCAAAATTGTATAGAGGGGTAAGTTAAGCTCTCCGGCTAACGCAAATGCAGTTTTTGTCTTTCCAGTTCCGGGTGGACCAAATAGGAGAACTTTTCTTCGAGGAGACAACCCATGATTGGTGATCTTTTCCTTTTGTTTTTGTTCAAGGATAATTCGATACAATCTTGCGTTTGTTTCTTCCGGAAAAATTAAAGAGGACAATCGTTCCTTAGGATAGGAAACCGAAAGTAAACCTGCCAGCTCACCTCTAGGTTGAGAGATATGGGCCACAGCGGGTTGTTTTGTCCTTCCAAAACCCTTTTCTTTTGCTTCTTCTATAAGTTGTCGGATTTCGTCTGCAAGTTTAGAATGTCCTTGCTTAGCGGCTTGCGCTGCGACCTGCATGGCGACAGAATAAAAGCGGCTGTCATCCCCTTCGGAATGGCTTTTGATCAAAGCTTTTAACTGATCGGAATTAGCCATATTTTATCCTTGACTGCCAGTGTTAGAATAGCGGTCGGATTAGATCATTGTCGATATAATTCGGTCAATCCGTGCTGTTCCAAACTTTGGGCGGAAGCACTCCAGTTTTTAAGCACGTTAAACACCGTTTTCACATGCCACTTAGCCCCCTTCTTTCGACAGGGGACATTTAGGCGGTTCATTTCTTCGACTATCTGCCTGTAAGAGAGCCCTTCCTTACGAAAGGCCTTCAGTTGATTGATTGCCCTTAGCTCGGAAGGGTTGGAAGTAAGCTGCCCGGCTATCCGCCGAGTCCCAAATTTTTCCGGTTCCAAGATCAACCGATCTGGGGGTCTTAACGGAATCTGATAGTGCATCAAATACCGCCGAACCGTCTTTCTGGAGGAAAGAGTTTGACCGGCGATTTCATCCATTGACGCCCCTTCTTCGAGGTATTTCTGCCGGAGGAAACTCTCGTTTCTAAATGACTTTACGGTCGTGAACTGCAATACATTGGTCATTGGCAGCGGAGGAAACAATGGTTGCGTCCATCCGTCGAGACTGAGCCAATTTTTCTCGGTCATTATGATGCATTTGAAATAACGAGGGTTTTTGAAATTACCCACCTTTTTCAAAAGTAAACAAAAAGTCAGAAAATCAACCACCACCCACGACGTTTTGAATTCTCACAGGAATTTTTATATGATGGGATTCGCGTGTATAAGTGAGGGGTCGAGTGTCGTCGACCACCATAAAAATGATCGTCCAAAGAGTTATTCATGCGAATAATACCGATCATATTTTTCTTTCTTGGGTGCGCTTCCGTCGAGCGCCAAACGCCTCTTTCGTCTGCAACTATGAATCGAGTTTTATTTCAGTTGCGAGTTGGTAAAGAGTCACTCGCCAGTCGTCAGGCCCAGATTGCGATTACAGTTCCAAACTCAGTCAAAAAATTTCAAGCACCGATATGGTATGGGAATGCTCCCTTATTTCTGAAATATGTTTCGGATATTAAAGCAGTGGACTCTGAGGGAACGACGTTATCTACAAGGATTGAAAATAATGTCGTTGAGGTAAAGCCCAGTAAGGCACCCGTTTACACTCTGAACTACACCTATAACGTACCTCAGAAAATTTCAGGTGCAGTCGATCTATCGATTCCCGTGCTAAATGCACAGTATGGCCGCTTTGACAACAACCTCACTTTTCTGGCGCCAGAAGGTTTGTCGGACATGCCAGCTAAATTGACTGTTTCAGCTCCAAAGAATTGGAAAATTGCAACGGGCTGGGGAATGCAAAACGAAAATCTTGTTCCTAAAGTTTCTCAACTTATTTCCGGTATGATCGCGATGGGAAAATATAATTTTTCAAGCGCTCAGGTTGGAGAAACGAACGTCGACTTTGGTATTATTGGAGATTTTCCCCATGATATTGTAAAAAAGCAGTTTATCAGAGTTTTAGAAAGCCAGCAGAATGCTGTCGGACCACTAGCATCACGTTACATTTTAGTTGTCCTGCAGCCGGCGGTAACAGATTCATGCAAGGGGACATCACTAACGAACGCTTTGGTTGTGAATATTCCGCCAAAAACAAAACTTGAACCATTTAATTTCCAAGCTATCGGCACGATCAGCCATGAACTTTTCCATCAATGGAACGCACATTACATTACGCCGGCACTTGAAGAAGGCGCGTACTTGTTTACAGAGGGCTTCACCAACTATTTTGCGGTTGCGGCCTTAGTGCAAGCTAAGCTAGTGCCAGAAAAAGCATTTGGGCGCTTTTTGTGGAAATATAGAAGCATGCTGGAAAGCAATCCAAGATATCCTGGAGCGGACTATGCAGCAATTCAGGCAGGATTATCAAAGGATGAGAAGCTACTAGATCTGGCCTATACTAAAGGGCCTTTTGTCGCGGTTCTTTTAGACTTGGCACTGCGAGAAGACACCGGCGGGAAAGAGTCTTTGCCCACTTGGTTTCAAGCTTTAGGAAAACAATTTGGCGGAACAAAGGGTTATCTTGTTCAAGATCTTCGTGAATCTGTGGTGAAACTGACTGGGAAGGCTGAAGGCAAAGCCGCTAAGGTTTTTGATCACGCCTTTTTGGGTGGAGAGAAATTGGATCTTGATACTTTGTTTTCTGATCTTGGAATTAAATGCTCAAAGACTGGCGAATGCAGTCTTTCTAAACTTTCCCCTGAAAAGAAAATTTTGCGATCAAAATCATTTTCGGCAAGAAACTGAAAGGTTATTAAACCTATGCCTTCTTGGCGACTCTCGGCACTAAGCTGATCGCAATATCGCAATCAACAATGCTTGCCGCTTTTGAAAGAGTTTGTAGAGATACACCCACGTGGTCATCAAATACACGATTTGTTGTCGTTGGACTGTGGAAAGCTTTGCGAAAAGCGTTTTTCTTCACCTTCTTGCGCCTGATCTGTTTTTCGAGTTGATTAACAAATGTGCGCTTGGCAGCCTTTGCCGCAACTTCAGTTTCAAGATTCTCTTCAGCCAAAAAATCGTCAAAAGACGAGCCCGTTAATTTGTTTTTCATTTCTTTCTCCTTGTCGTCTTCGCGACGGTTTCAGCAGATTTTTGTTCATGAATCCATTCCTTCATTCGCTTCCACGCCAAATCGAGTTCTGACTTTGGAGTCTTCCTCGTGGTCTTACGAAAAAAGTGAACGAGGACCATGAGGTTGTCATAAACAAAAAATAAAGTTCTATACTCCAACGTCTCCACTGTATGCCGAGCCTCGTAAACCGACTTTTCGTATTGACCTGAACTGGATCGCAAGCGGTCAACGTAAGGTCGATCTACTCGCCAATTTAACTCCACAAAACGAATGTCTTCGCCCACAACCGTTTTGGTGGGCCGACCTAAGTCTCTCAAAATCTCCTTCACAGGCTCATGACCAGCTGGAGTTTTGAAAAAGACCGCGTTGATTTTCTTCTTGATATCTATATCGGCCACATTTCCAATGTACTTTATAGAGTACATATTTGCAAGTATCTTTTAGCGTACTGCCTCAGATTGAGACACAGGATGAAACATATGAGTCTACAAGCTGTTTTCTGTACCAGACTGGGAAATTCTCTTTAGAATCTTCATCACAGTTGCTGCCTGCCACCTCGCTCCACGTTTACGGCTGGAACTAACAGTTGGCCTGACACAATAGATCTGACTCAAATAATTTAAAGTGTTCATTTAATACTTCGACGTTATGGGATAATTTGGACCTAAGAATTTTTATGAGATTGTGAAATGATTGCGGCAATTCTATCTGTACCGAATCTCTTTTAGTTTGCCCAATTTTTTCAAACAGTCTCAATGATTGCTCGATTAAATTAATATGAGGCTGAGAAGCGTACCAAACCGGTTGAGCTAAATCATCCATAAGTACACCCACAAAATAGCGCAAAATTAAATCCAAATTCTTTGTAGAATCTCGATTCAAATGAGGATTGAAGAGCTTAGTTTGTATTTCTTCATACAGTTCCTGGTTCTTGGTAAAACCCTCTTTTTGGCCTCCCAAAAGATGGTCTGCCAAATCATGCGTTCCAAAGAAAGCGACCTGATGTTTTCTCAAAAGCTGCACTTGATCGAAAGCATAATTATTTTCTATTTCCCACTTATTGGTTTTTAAATAATTTATAGAATGTTCTTGTGAGCTACAGAGAAAGGAACTCAATGCCCATTTGGAAACAATGACCAACTCCAATCCTCGTTGGGCATAACGACGGGCTACCTGATTTGGAAAAATAACAATCTGATCAAGCAAACCCTCCTCATTTATAGAAAGTGGATGGAGAATTAGGCTAAAATCTGGATGCTGAGGTTTAAATTCTAGGTGGTCTGGAATCCACAATCGAATTCCAATTTCTTGGCCGAGACTAATAATTTCAGATTTCCAAGGATTACCTGGAAAATCCTCCAATTTAATTCCCATGGTAGCACTCAGACGATCCCATTCCCTATTTCCCATTTCAAACTGAAGACCAAGACAAGTTAATAAAGATGCATATAGGGGTTCTTCAAGAAATGAAAAAACCTCCCCCTTCTCTTTTATTTTGGAAATGAGTTTATCTTTGAGATGGGGAGGTGTGGGAAAATTTTGCCAAATACGATTCACAAACTTATTCTTCTAAAATTAAATCTTTCTTGAATGTATCAAGACAAAATTGGGCTTTTTCTTGATGACCAGCTTTATTGACGACCCCTTCCGGTGACATATGACCTTTAATGTAGGCTAAACATTTTTCAGAATCAGTTAAAAGATGACAGTAGGGATTGTATCTTCCCGCTTTTTCAGTTTGTTCAAAGGGCCCAATGGCACAGTTTCCAGCCAATTGATCAATGTCAGGTCCACGTGGAGGAAATTCTTCTGCCATCAAACCACTTGCTGTTAGGAGCGTTGCCACGGAAACTAGTATCTTGTTTTTTGTTCTCATTAATCTTTCTCCTTGGTTGAGGTGTATCTTTCTAGGTACTCTGGAGTAAATTATGCTCGATATTTATTAATTTAAAAAATGAATTGATTTCATATGTTTTGTTGAATATTTTAGAACAATGACTATCGATCAACTCCTCTACTTATCAGTAACTGCTCAAACCCAACATATTGGTAAAGCGTCGAAGATTTTAAATGTGAGTCCTAGCGCCATTAGCCATAGTATACGAAATTTAGAACTCGACTTAGGTATTAAGCTCTTTGAAAAATCAGGTAAAAATATTTACCTTACCGAATCTGGTAAACTCTTTTCCTTACAAGCTCGAAAACTTCTAGATCAAGCTGAAAGTTTGCGTTCGAACTTTCGCTCTCAACATCTTCCGCTCGAGGGTGTCTTTCGTATTGGTGTAACTCATACCCTCTCCCATCTCTATGTCACACCTGCATTAGGGAGGATACAAAGGAAGCATCCTAAATTGGTTCTTGAAGCTTATAGCCTAAGATCTTCTCAAGTTCTTGAAATGGTTTCTCTAGGTAGACTTGATTTAGGAATATGCTTCTCGCCCAATCCTCATCCCACAATCCAAAATATTCATAAATGGAAAATTCAACTCAAAATTGCCGTAAAGAAAAAGCATCCCCTTATTGGAAAATCACGAGATCATATTATTTCGCAACTTTCAATATACCCTCATGCCTCACCAAAAGCGTTTTCGGGAATTGAAATTTGCGAAAATCATCCCGCGCTTTTGAAATTTGGAATAAAACCCAAGGTCTCGCTCATGTTTGATTCTTATGACGTGGCTATTTCTTATGTTAAGAATACAGACGGGTGGTGTCTCCTTCCGGAATTTCTCATCGAGTCGGCAGGCCTAGAAACTTTTCCGAATTTAGATCTCTATGCTCAGTCTAGTATTGACATTCTAACGCCTCGTGGTCGAAGTCTGCCCGCACCTATTCTAGACGAATTATTGTTATTATTTTAAAAAGACGCCAATTACATTTTCTCAGGTGTAGGAATGCCCAAAAGGTCCAAGCCATTTTTTAGCACTCGGCCCGCGGCGTAGGCTAAGGCGAGGCGTGTAGTTTTTAACTCATCGTTGGCCGCAGTCCCGATAGGGCAATCGTGATAAAACTGATTGAACTTTTTAGCTAAGTCATAAAGGTAGTTGCAAACAAGCGCCGGCTTATGATTTTCAGCGGCACTTAAAACTGTGGCATTAAAATGCATGAGGTACACACATAAATTGACTTCAGATTTTTCGGCGAGGAGAGACCAGTCGGGTTTTATTTTGGCGTCAAAGTTCAGTTTGCGACAGAGGCTTTCAATACGAGCGTAGGAGTACTGAATGAAAGGTCCTGAGTCTCCATCAATTTTTAGCCACTCCTTCATATCAAATATAATTTGCTTGTTGTTGTCCATCCGAAGCATTCCGTAAAAAATTGCACCCTTGGCCACTTGAGTGGCTACCTTATTAATTTCAGGCTCGGTCCACTCGTCCTTGTAACGTGAAAGGTATTGGTCATTTACCACGCGCTCCATTTCGTGGATCAAAGAAATGAGAGGCACAATATTACCTTTGCGTGAACTCATAGCACCATCAGGGAGTTCTACAAAATTATACTGCAGATGAAAGCAATCTTTAGCCTGCGGAAATCCGAGAAGTTCTAAAACTCTAAATACTTGTTTAAAATGTAGAGCCTGCCTCATATCGACGACATAAATACTTTTTTGAATTTTGAAGTCTTCAAATTTTCGGCGCGCCAATTCTAAATCTTTAGTAGCGTATAATCCTGTGCCATCAGACTTTAACAACAAACAAAATCCCAGATTCTCTTTGGTCAGATCTAAACCGACTGCACCCTCTGACTTTTGCAATTTACCTTCTGCCAAAAACTTTTTAACAAGTTTTACCGAGTCTGCATCGACTTCAGATTCCCAATACCAAGAGTCAAACGTGACGTCGGCCCAAGCATAAACGCTTTTCATCAGATCAATAGACCATTCGCGAGTTTCTTTCCAAAGTTCGTAATACTCACCTTTTTTTGCCTCTAGCTGTTTTAAAATTAGAGTGAGCTGTTCTTTATTTTTGGGTCCGTTCGGCGTGTTTTCTTCGTCTTCAAGTGCAATATGACCTCTTGAATAGTGCTTTCCCAACCACTCGCCGCGGTTAGTGGTCGGTACGGATTCTTTATTGTGATACTTCATATACCAGAGGCATTTGGCTACGTGAGTTCCCATATCGCCTGGAAATGTCGAGGCAATAATATTATAGCCGGAGTATTTTAAAACTCTCACCAGAGAGTTACCCAAACAGAGGTTTCTCATGTGGCCGACATGTAATTCTTTGTGAGTGTTAGGTTGAGAGTACTCCACCATTGTTTTTGGCGCATTTTCAGTGAGCGCTGTTTTGAAATAGGAACCACTGAGTATGGGTGTAATTATTTTTTGACCTACGCCGGCAGTTTTGAGTTTAAAGTTGAGGTAAGGTCCGGCAGCCACTGCAGAATCGATGATCTCGTCTGGTTTTACTTTTTCTTGGAGAGTCTTAGAAATCTGCGGAGGCCCTTGACGTAACAGTTTTGCCAGTTGAAAACAACCAAACGCCAAATGGCCCATTTCAGGATTTGGCGGTTCAACGAGGTTTTCATACACTTGCTTTATAGTTGCCGAATTTTCGGGAAGTAACGGGTGTATTATTTCTGCAATATGAATTTTAACGGGATTATGCAGAAGCCTCATCGACCCTCAGGTTTACCAGGAGCTCGGGTGATCGGCGTATTTAATCCAGGAGTAGGCGCATCCTCGCTTTCCGATTTTAGCCCAGAATGTTCACCAACAACTCGAATGGCGCTAGAAAGTTTTTCGTCGACAATAGAATTTCGTCTTAAGACTTCGTTCATTTGAATCAAGCGCATAGTGACGGTTCTGGTAATTCCCATAAACCATTTGGGAACCTCTTTAAGCTGTTGATCGATCGCCGACTTTTCAATTTTAATCGTGGTAACCTTTGTCAGAGCAACAGCGTTGGCCGAATGGGGCATGGTAGCAAGCAATGAAAGCTCGCCAATATATTCACCTGAGTTTACGAGAGCTAGTGGTATTTTTCTGTTCTCATTATCCATTTTGAAAATCTCAACTTGACCCTCTTTAATGATGTACAAACAAGTTGCCGCCTGCTTCTCGGTTAATAAATAATCTCCTGGCTTAAATTTTACTATTGTGGATTTTGGGTCTGCCATTTTTCACCTCTAAAAATATAGTTTTAAGCCAGCGAGAGTTCCCGCCGAACTTGTTTTTGTTAGTGTACCTGAAGCCGAGGTTAATTCCAAATCTTCGTTAAACCAAGTGCCTTGAATTCGTAGAATGCCAAAGTCTAGAAAGAGAGTGGCCTCAATATTTTTACCCAAAAGGTCGGTGGCTAGATCAGACCTACTCTTTAAGATCTGTTGGTACAGGCCGATAATTCCCAATTTCTTAGCTAAATAGAGGGTAACAGAAGCACCCGCCATATTATTTTTGAAGGTTTCAATTTCTGCGCCAGAACCATCGCGGCGATTTCGTATTCCATAGAACAGCGTGAGATTGGTGTTTTGAAGATAATTGCCAAAAATTCGGAAGTTAAACGAACCATCCCAGCCAGTTTGGTGGTTGGTGGCATCTATGTACTGCCCTTCAAACCCAAATATAGTGCTATAGGCACCGAGCAAGCCCCTCGTTATCTTGAAGTTAGCATTGGTATCAGTGACGTCCTGAGTGATCGTTTGGTCAAAAGTGGCAGACTCGGCACCGATATAAAACTCGTACTTAATATCTTTTGTGTGAGCCGCTAGCCACATATCTTGAGAACTCATCTTTTTCTTGGTATCGAACCAGTCGGCGATGGTCCAACGCTTCTTTTGTTTCTCTTCTTGTTTTTTTGCTATGTTTATAATGTATTCGCCCTCAATGGCATGTGCAGAAATTGCAAAAAACGAAAGGAGAGAAAAGAGTATTTTTATCACAGTCTTACATTTAACTTTTTATTCAGAATTTTGAAAAGCATTGATTTTAATGCGGCGTGGTCCCAAAAGCCGGTCTAAGGACCGGCAGTCAAAACAAAGCGTAAGTGTCAGTTACATTTTCATGATAACCGAGATCGCGCCGCCAAATGCGCCAAGTTCAGAATTTGGACAATTGGGGTGAAGCTCTTTGCCCTTAGCTGCACCATGACAGCTCAAACAATTAGAGCCATAGTACTCGGGTATGATGTAACGAGCTTGGTTTTTTTCGGCTTGAACTTCAAAGTAGCCTTTGTTTTTCTCCCAGCCTTTTGTGGCAATCATTTCGTTCATGATTTTTCTTTCCCAGTCGTCAGCTTTGTTCTTGGGATTAATAAGACAGTCGTCGGTAACGGTCAAACGTACCTCGTATTTTCCGCTACTTGTTGCTTTAAGTTTTTGACCAATTTCACGAGCAAACCGAAACGGTAAAAGTTTGTTGGGGTAGTGTTTTGACGCCGCCCAAGTTTCTTTAAAACCGTCGGCAAATGCTTTTGTAAATACGGTGTCAATGGAGTCTTTTAGATTTTTTGTAGCCTCATTTGTAATATCAATTTTGATGCCAGTGGCTTCTAAATACTTTCTATCAACGGCCTTTTGTATTCCAGCCATATCAAGTCCGGCATCTTTTGGGTTGGTCTGCATGCTTTTGATATTATCTGCTACCACTGCACGTGCTGAGCGAAAAATTTTTGTGAGCGTTTTGGCGGTTTCTTCGTCAGCTACACCAAAGGCTGGCGAAGCAAAGCCGACCAGTACTAAAGTCATTCCTATTTTGAGAAAGTATGAAGAATTTAATAAAATCATAAAAGAGCTCCCGGGTTACAAACAGAGTAGAAAAAAGAATGAATATGCTATTGATTTTGAAAATCTGATTCCGATACTGCAAGTGTAAAAGGAGAATAATGACTACCTTCGCCGTGTTGCGTTGGGACTAAAGGTGTAAATCGGATATGAAATTTTGGGAGCGCGCTAAGTGAGTGAAGACATAAAACAACTCCAAAGGGATGGAAACGAAAGTTCTGTTAATGACGAAAACATTAATAATAAGTACCTTCTTTTTCGCCTTGGAGAAGAGCTTTATGGCACCCCTTTGTTGGGAGTACGCGAAGTGGTTGAACCTCAGGCCCCAAAGCCAATTCCCAATACGGCAAAACACTTTTCGGGAGTCATCAATATTCGTGGAGAAATTGTGGGAGTATTAGACTTGAGAACCAGGTTTAATCATAATGCAGAGACCGGAGTTAATATGGCGCTCATGGTTTTTAGTACCGACGGCGGCCCGATGGCAGGGTTGGTAGATCGAGTGGAGTCGGTTATAAGTCTTTCAGAAAAAGAAATCGAACGCAATCCCAACATAGGAATCGAAATTCTCCGTGAAGCGCTGATTGGAGTCGGCAAGTACAACAAGCATCTTATTACGTTGATTGATTTACACAAAATATTACAAGCACATAGTTCAGAGAATAACAAAAAATTAACAGGTTGATAGGCATTCAGAGGGAGCGGTAATGAAAAAACGTACTAGGTGGTCACTCAAGGCGAAAGTGATGTTGCTATCACTCGGCATGATGGCTGCAATGGGCTTCATCACATTTGTGATAGTTTTGGTACTAAAAGGCAAACAGCAAGATTTGGCTCAAGCCAATATGGGCTCGCTCGCTCAGGGCTTAGGAGCAGCAGTTGCGATGCAGTTTAAACAGCGCTATGGAGACATCCAAACATTTGCTTCAAACAATACGCTGCTCTTAACGGATCAAGCGGCAATTCAGGCAGTGCTCGACAAGTACGTTGAACTCTACAAAATATATAATGTGATTGCGATGTATGACATCGAAGGCAATTTTGTGGCGGCAAACACTAAAACTGCAGACGGCAAGCCTTTGTTGTACCCCGCAGAATTAAAGAAGATTTTAGGGTCAGAAAGATGGTTTACCGAAACTAAAGCCCAGAGATATTCCGACGATAAAGAGAATAACTTAGCAGGAACTTTCGTTGAAGATTTTCAAATAGATCCCCTGTCAACCGCAGTTTATGGTGAGCCTCGCTACGGCAATAGTTTTAGTAAGGCTATTGTTAATAGTGATGGCCGTGTGATGGGTGTATTAACAGCACGTGCCGACTTTAAGTATATTGAGGCCGAGTTTCAAAACTACTATAAAACAATTAGCAATAGTGGCATTGAAGCCGTCGAGCTAACAATGATTAACAGTAAGGGCCAGGTCTTGATTGACTATGATCCCTTCTATAACAATCAAAATATTGAAGTACTCCACAAGCCCGACGTGATCCTGAGTCTTAATCTTGCCGACAAAGGTGTTGAGGCCGCACAAAGCTTGGTCGCCGGAAAGTCAGGCGCAGGGGCAGCAATGCATGCTCGCAAAAAAGTTCAACAATTTGTTGGATATGCCTCGCTAAAGGATTTTAACGGATTTCTCTCTAATTTTAATTGGGGCATTTTACTTCGTGCCGAAGAAGAAAGCGTACTCGGCGGAATTTACGCCTCTGTGAGACCCTTATATTGGTTTGCCGTACTGTCATTCTTTGTAGCTGCGATCATTGGCTTTTGGTGGGCAAATCAGATGAGTGCTCAATTGGTAGCGGTCTCGGGCAAATTAAGAGCGGGAGCTGATGACACTTTTAAAACTTCAGAAGAAATGCAAATTTGTTCTCGCGAGTTAGCTGTATGTAGTAACGAACAGGCCGCTGCCGTTCAAGAGACAATTGCTGCGATGGAAGAAATGAACAGCATGATTAACCAATCAGGTGAATACATTTCTGAGTCGTTACAATCGGCGAAACGGGTATCTGAAAAAACAGAAGAAGGCGCGCAAAATATGCGTCAGATGGTGGATGCCATGGAAGCCATTCAAGAGGCTAACAGTCAGCTTCAAAATATGGCTAACATTATTAACGAGATTTCTGCAAAAACAAATGTCATTAACAGTATCGTGTTTAAAACGCAGTTGCTTTCATTCAACGCATCAATTGAGGCGGCTCGTGCGGGACAACACGGTAGAGGTTTTGCGGTAGTTGCAGAGGAAGTCGGAAACCTCGCGCAAATGTCAGGAGCTGCGGCGAAAGAGATTAAAAGTTTATTAGATGACTCGCAAAAGCAGGTACTACAAATTGTTGAAATCACAAGAGCTCGGTCTACCGACGGGCAGGGTGTTTCTAAGCGCGCTCAAAAAACATTTGACGAAATTGCACAAGAAATTAAAACGATTACCAGCCAAATTGAGAGTGTTAACGATGCCGCTCGTGAACAAGAAAACGGTGTACAACAGACTACTGTTTCTATGAGTAAACTGGATGATGCCACGACTCGTAGCGCCCGCATGGGTCTGGAGATCTCAGGTGCAGCCGATAATTTGGGGGATCAGAGCCGTCGCTTAAACCAAATCATGAGAGCCACAATGCTTCTTGTGCAAGGTTCGGTTGAAAAAGAAAACCGCAAAAAGGCAGACTATGTTGATCAAATTCTTGACGAAGGGAACCATATTGGGTCGGGTGTCCAAGATGCAGCAACAGATCGAGAGGTCGAAAAAATTCTCACTGAATCTGCTGCTGTTGGCAAAAAGGTCGCTACGACCGGTCTTAAAAAGTTTGTTGAGGGCTCCGGTAAACCCGAGAAAATCATTTCAATAGCTGGCCAGCAGGGTGATGGCGGCCAAGCGGGGTCACAAAAGTCGGATGATGTCGATGCAGATGATACTTCGTTTAAGAAGACCGTCTAGTCAGGTCTTATGGGCGTTTTAGCATTAAAGCCAGAAGAAAAAGAGGAGATCTTTGAAATTATCGAAAAGATCACGGGCACTTATCAGCAGGGTAAGTACCGTCGTAAAATTTTGGCAACTAATGTAGCCCGGCGGATTACAGCTGCGGGCTTTGATAATTTAGAGGAATATCTCAAGTACACTTGGTCTAACAAAAGTGAGATGGCAGAGTTTGTATCGGCACTGACCATTCACACAACAAATTGGTTTCGTGAAAACAAACATTACATCCGACTTGAAGACCACTTGGTTAAAGGGGGATTCAAACTTAGTAACGAAAAATTCAAACTCTTAAGTGCGGCGTCCTCGAGCGGTGAGGAGGCCTACTCATTTGGATTAGTCTTAGAGCACTTTCGAAATATGGTGCCTGGATTTGATTATGAAATCGTCGGTCGTGATATTGACCCGATCAGTGTGGCCGCAGCTAACAGGGGTATTTACAAAATTAACGATGACATTGCCAAAATCAAAAGTGAATTTCAGAGATTTCTTCTTAAAGGCTCTGGTAAAACCAGTGGGTTTTTTACACTCGATAAAGAAATTAGAGACAGAACTCGATTTGAGGTTAGAAGTTTAACCGAACTCCAGCCAGACAACGAAGAACAGTTTGACTGGGTTGTGTGTCGAAATGTCCTTATATATTTCAAACCTGATGACGTTGACGTTATCATCCGCCGCATTCTCGCGAAGGTAAAACCAAAAGGAATGCTAGTCCTAGGTTCTGCAGAGGCCATTGACCCGCAAAAATTTGGGTTATCAGCAGCGGGTACCTCTTGTTATTTCCGCAAACTTTAATAGCTACCCTCCACGACCAAGGTTTGCTCACAAAGAATTCCTGGCCGAACGTCTAGCAGTTGCTCAGATTCTAAGCCCCCCCTGAATTCTTTAAACAATTTGGTTGACATAGCCAGACGTAAATCTCCAAACTTATCAAGAAGGTTAAAATAGTTTTTAAAAGCTTTAGTGTTAAACAAGGTTTAAATACTAAGAAGAAAATTTAATAATAAGGAGAACAACATATGTTACGACAACTAAAAGGTTTAGGGCTAGTAGCCGCTGCCACAGCCGTTTTCGGTCTTGTGTCAATTGCTTCAGCCGAAGTGAATTTTGAGAGTAGTGGTGGAATGAAGTGGCGCGGTGAAGAATACAGCGATACTTTTACAAATGCTGGTTTAGACTCGCGATCAACGGATTTTTCGAGCATGTCCATTAATTGGGATTTAAAATTTATGCCAGATCCAAAAGTAATGGTTTTTTTTCAACCTAAGTTTGTAAAAAATCTTGGGGATGATCCTGCTGGTTCTAAAGGTGCAGCAACAAATGGTGATGGTTACAACGATAGCGGATTAGACGTTCATCAGGGATATTTGACTTATAAAGCTCATGACCGTGCATCAGTTACGGTGGGTCGCTACGAAATGAACTATGGCGATGAATACTTGATCGGTTCAGATAGCTGGACATTTACTGGTCGCGCTTTTGATGGTTGGAAAGTAAACTACAAATGGTCAAAAGGCTGGCTAGATGCTTTCTATAACAAAATAAAAGATAAAGATGCTGGTCATGCCGGTGCGGTTGGGGTTAATGGAGATGATTCTGATTTCTATGGACTTTATCATAGCATGGCTTTAGGAAGTACCGTATCTGCTTTTGACTTATATTATTTAGTTAAATCAGACCGGACGACTCAGACTACGCCTGGGCCAACTGCTCTGGTAAATACAACTGGCCTCCGCGTAAAAGGCGGCAAGGGCGCAGTTGACTTCACTGCTGAGTACAACACTCAAAGCGGTGAGACAAACGCTGGTGCCGTAACGACAGATCTCGAAGATGCTGGCAGCATGCGCGCAAATGTGGGATTCACTTTCAAACAAAACTGGCGCTTAGGATTAGAGTATGCAGCGTCTGATCGTAACTATGATCAGCTCTTCCCAAGTGGTTCCAATTGGCTCGGCGATATTAGTCTATTTAGCCGTCGAAATATTACAGATACTGCTGTTTCTATATCTGGTACCATGATGGAACACATGACAGTTAATGCTACTTACCATATGTTATCCAGAACCGAAGATGGCGCTGACAAAAATGGTGCCTTCACTTCAGTCTATGACTTTGGTGGAGTTGCCTACGGCGCAGCGGCAGCAGGCAATGATTCCGCTGTTGGAAATGAACTAGATTTAAATGTTACTTGCTCAAAAATGAAGGCCTTAGCTTGGACACTTGGCTATTCACAATTTAGTGCAGGCGATTATTTGACTAGTACTACTGCGGGGTTAAGTGCTGCAGATCAAGATGATAAAAAAATGAGTTCAATTTCCTGGGTATACCTACAAGCTGTTGCAAAGTTCTAATCTGATTTAACTGACGATTAGGTAACTTTAACAAAAGCCCGCTCTCAAGCGGGCTTTTTCTTTGCTCAAATTGGGCTCGAGTGTTATCCAAAACCATATGACCGAACAAGCCCTACTTGCCCATCTAAAATCCAATCCCTATGTGTTGGCTCCCATGGCCGGGATCACAGATTGTGCCTTTCGTACTTTTATGAAAGAGATGGGGGCTGGTATTGTAATTACAGAACTAGTGTCTGCAATGGGACTTAAGTACTGCAGCACCAAAACCAAAATGTTGATGGCCTTTGATGAAGTTCAGCGTCCTTTCGGCATTCAACTTTTTGGCGAAACACCTGAAATTTTGGCTGAGGCCGCTAAAGAGTCCCAAGACTTTGGTGCTGATTTTATTGATCTCAATTTTGGCTGTCCGGTTGCTAAGGTCGTGCGAAAGGGGGCGGGTGCTGCTGTTTTGCGTGACTTGATAACCCTCAGAAATATATTGAGAACTGTAAAACAAGCCATCCAAATTCCACTCACAATAAAAGTTCGTACAGGTTGGGATAATGAAACTCGAAATGCCGATGAAGTCGTGCGCCTGGCGCATGACGAGGGCATAACCTGGGTCACCATTCACGGACGAACCCGCGCACAAGGTTATAGTGGTTTATCTGATTGGGATTATATTTCTTGGGTAAAGGCGCAAAGTCGAATACCAGTGCTGGGCAATGGTGACGTGAGTTCGGCGGGGGTTGCAAGAATGCGGCTCGACCAAAGTAAGTGTGACGGCGTAATGATCGGTCGAGGTTGTTTAAAGAACCCTTATATTTTTCATGAAGCACTAAGTGGAACACAGGTAGTTGAAAAAAACTACGCAGCCCTCAGTGAACGCCTCCAAGAGCTTTACTATAGTAATTTTCCAGAGCGATACGCCTTAATACAGTTGCGAAAGTTTGCTATGTGGCAATCGACGGGTCTCCCAGACTCATCCAAGTTTAGAGGTGATATATTTTCAGCCACCACCAAGGAGGCCCTAAATTCAGTGATTGAATCTTATTTCTTGCGGGTGCAAAATTTAATTAAAGAAGATACAAGTCACCAGGCTTTTTTGATGGGTGGTCATGGATAGAAAGATCGAGAAAGTCTTAGTTGAGGCCCGCGGAGTCAATAAGCACTACCCCAATTTTTGTGATTTAAAAAATATCAGTTTTAGTTTTGACGTCGGAAAGAGTTACGGAGTTCTTGGTCCGCGCAATAGCGGCGTTACGGGCCTGCTGCGTTTGATTTATTGTACGGCATTCTCAGATAAAGGTGAGGTCATGGTTTTGGGTTACAATGCCAAAAATCAACCTCGGGAGATTAAATCAATTGTTGGCGTGGTGCCGGATGCTCTCAGTCTCGAGGAAGATCTCACCGTGATAGAACAATTAACAGTTTTTGGTAAATTTTATGATCTTGCTGGCCCAGTGGTTCAAAATCGTGCGCGAGAACTCCTCCAGCAAATGGAACTTGGCGGTCTTGAGGGTTACTCCACCCGACACCTTAGTTTGTTCCAAAGAAAAAAACTATGTTTGGCGCGGGCACTTTTACATCAGCCTCAACTTTTAGTACTTGATGAACCAACAAAGGGCCTGACCAGCAATGACAAAAAGTGGTTTTTACAGATGTTACAATTTGTTCAAAAGGCCAATATTAATTTAGTTATTGGAACATCTAATTACGGGGATGCCTTGGAACTCTGTGACTATATTTTATTTTTGCATAATGGAAGGGTCATAGAGCAGGGCGAAGCCAAATCATTGCTAACAAATATCGTAGGCACTACCGTCATAGATTTTCAAAGTCCACCCGCTGAGGTCGAGTATCAGCTAGCAAAATTTAGTAATAGTTACGAAGTCTTTATTGTTGATAACCGAGTGCGAATCTTTTTCAAGGAAGGCCAAGATATAAAAGAGGCTCTGACAAAGATTTTAAGCGACAACATTATTACCCGTAAACCTAATCTCGACGATATTTTCGTAAAACTTATTGGTCATTCGCTGGAGCAAAAGCCATGGGCGACAACCTAAGGGGGCTTGCTAGAGATTTATGGTTCCTTCCAAAATTGAGGGTTGGCGCCTTCAATGTGTGGAGCCACTACTTTCTCGTTTTTCGACAAGCGCCGCTTATTAATTTTTTTTGGGTCAGCGTTGAACCACTTGTCTATTTGTTTGCTATTGGAAATGGCGTTGGCTCTTTAGTAGCTGAAGTAAATGGAGTTTCTTATTTTGAGTTTTTCTTTCCTGGACTACTTGCCATATCTGTCATGATCACTACCAGTTACGAAACTACTTATGGCACTTACAACCGAGCTTACTTTAGCAAAACATTTGCGAACTTATTTTTAACGCCAATTAGTTCCATGGATTTACTCTTAGGCGAGATTCTATGGGCTGTATTTAAGGGATTGCTCAGTGCTTTAACTGTAGTGCTTGTGCTTTATGTCGACAAATATTTATCGCTGGGACAGCTTTTTTCTTTACTAGGCGCCTCAGTGCTTCTCTGCTGGTTTTTTTCTTCTCTCGGGTTATTTATTACTTCAATCGTAGGATCATCAGAATCATTTATTTATTATCAATCTGGATTTTTAATTCCTATGGCAATGCTTTGTAATACCTATTTTCCAATGACCAATTATCCAGAGACCGTACAGGCATTGATAAAAATATTACCCTTGAGCCAGGGAGTATTTTTATTTCGAGCAATAATGGAAGGTAGATTTGAATTATCATTTTACCTTGCTGTACTCTACTTTTTGATTTTGAGTTTTCTTTTTACAAATTGGTCACTACAAAGAATGTCGAAAAAAATAGAGACGCTAGTCTAAATGAGATGATTATCTTTGCACCAACGGATGCTGTTTTCGATTGCAACATCAGCTGAACGAGCCTTAAATCCAAGTTCCCTTTTCGCTTTTTCATTTGAAAACCAATGGTAAAGTTGCGAGATCCAAGCGGTCTCACTGCTAATGGGAGCCTTTTTACCAATTTTAGCCAGTTGATCGCCAACTAGTCCCAGTAATCTCAATGCGCCATTGGGCAAAAATATTTTTGGGGGATTTACCCCAGAGGCCTTTGCTATTTTCGCAAACAAGTCTTTAATCAATATATTTTCACCAGATAAAATGTAACGCTCTCCATTTCGACCCTTTTGCCAAGCCGACCACATGGCATCTACTACATCTTCAAGCGCCACGACATTGGCTCCTCCAGATGTATAAAATGGGAATTTCCCTTTTGCTACTTTAAGTTGGGTGCCGCGACTTCCTTTTTTTGCATCGCCGGCGCCATAAATAGTTGAGGGATTTACAATTACTGCGGCGAGACGATTTAATCTTGCGGCCCTGCGGACATACATCTCTGCGGCGTGTTTAGTATCAAAATAACCAAGATGTAAATGTCGCAAATTAAATTTGGCAGACTCATCTAAAATTATCTGAGGCGAAAAGCTGGCGCCGATTGCAGAAACACTACTGACGTGTAAAAGACGAGGGACCCTATGCGCTATGCAGGCATCTACTATATTTTTAGTACCATGATAATTTACCTGAACCATCGTCTTACGCTCATTGGGCGTGTAGGCAACTAGACCTGCAAGATGAAAAACCCCTTCCATATTCTTAGTGACAGAAAAAACCGACTCGCGATCTGTGATGTCGCCCAACACTGGTGTGATACCCCATTTTTGTATTTCATCAAGGTTTGATAGACTTCGAACCAGAGCAAACGTTTGGTGGTTTTCCTCGCGAAGGCGCTTGGCCATCCAGTGACCCAAAAAGCCATTTGCTCCTGTGATAAGAATTTTCACCTAGTCTCCATAATGGGTAAGCATAGACACTTTGGCGCCTAGACACAAGGCCCGAAGAAAAAAATCTCGGATACTCAATTGGCCCAAGCCATGACAAAATAAAAATATTAGAGGTGTCAGTTTGAAATGGGATAAGGCAAGTCTCTTTGGCTTAGTATTTGGAATCGGTGGAATTCTTCTTGGGCAAGTATTAGAGGGTGGGCATATCGGCTCTCTTGTTCAAACCACTGCATTTTTTATTGTTTTTGGTGGCACACTCGGAGCTGTTCTTATCAGCTCTACGCAAGAAGATCTTAGAACAGCGGTCGCCCTATTTAAAACTGCTTTTCAAGAAAGTGAGGGTCAACGACCCGAAGAAATTATTGCGCAAATTACTCAGGCTGCCCAGATCGCAAGAAAAGACTCCATCCTCGCTTTAGAGAAAAACATTTCCTATTTTTCTAATAGCTATATGAAGAAAGTTTTTCGTTATGTTGTAGATGGAGTTGAGAGCCACACCATTCGAGAAGTGTTTGAGCACGAGATAGAACTCGAAGAAGAACACATGTTGGGCGGTGCAAAGGTTTGGATGGAGGCCGGTGGATTTGCGCCAACGATAGGAATCATTGGAGCAATTTTGGGCCTTATACATGTTATGCAAAATCTCACAGATACGGGTAATCTCGGAAAGGGCATAGCGGTCGCATTCGTGGCCACTATTTATGGAGTGGGTTCGGCCAATCTAATTTTTATACCTATTGCGAATAAAATTAAGAGAAAAATAAAACAGCAGTCACTTCAGAAGGAGCTTGTTTTAGAAGGAGCGATATCGATTGTCAGTGGCATGAATCCTCACATAATTCACGAAAAACTTAACTCTTATTGGTTTGACAAGATGGAGAGAAAATAAAAAATGGCTCGGCGCCGTCGCCCAGGTCACCGTCCTGAAGAACCCGAAAACCACGAGCGCTGGCTAATTTCATACGCCGACTTTATAACCCTTTTATTTGCATTTTTTGTGGTCATGTATGCAACAGCCCAACGAAACCCAGAAAAAGAAAAACAATTCGAAAAATCTATTCGAAAATATCTTTATGAGGTAGCCAGTTTTGGCGGCGAGGGAGCAGGAGACAGCGGAACGGGAACATTGCAGGTTTCATTGGGCAAAAAGGGTCCCGCTGAGCTTAAAGACCTTATTGCTCGCGAGCTAAAACCAATTTCTGAAGGAGCTGACGGCAATTCGATCGTAGAAGAGATTACCCACGACAGTTTAGGGGTGAGAATTCGCTTAGTGGCGTCGGGACTTTTTCGAGCAGGATCTGCAAAACTTAACGATTCAGCTTTTGAGCCATTAAAACAGATTGGCGAAATACTAGAGAAAATGGACGGCAAAATTATCATTGAGGGGCATACGGATAACACGCCCATTAAGACCCGAGAATTTCCGAGTAATTGGGAGCTCTCCTCAGCTCGGGCTACTCGACTAGTGCGGCACTTGATTGAATGGCAGGGTTTGACTCCCAATAAAATTCTAGCGGTAGCCTATGCTGATCAAAAGCCACTTGTCCCGAATAACAATGAAAAAAATCGGGCCAAAAATCGGCGCATAGAAATATTTATCACAAGTAAGGACGAGCTCTAGATTTGGGTGCAATTTATCGATATTGAATTTGAATCTATTTCATTACAATAGGCGTAAGCGGCTTATCACGGAGATCTCGCTTTGTTTCCGAAATTGATTTTACAATATCCATTCCCTTTGTTACCTGGCCGAAAATTGTAAAGTTTCTGTTAAGATCAGGTTGAGGAGATAAAGTAATAAAAAACTGACTTCCAATTTTTTCGCCCTTGGGCGATGCCATAGCGACAATACCGGCCTCGTCGAACTCGAGATCAGGGTTAATCTCTTGATCAACGCTCACTCCCGGCCCACCTGTTCCGTCACCCGCAGGATCTCCGCCTTGGACCATGAACCCAGGTACAACACGGTGAATGGTCAGCCGATCATAATACCGGCTTTTAACTTTCTTTCTGGTCTCGATATCTACGGTTTCTTTTAGACCTTTAACTAAGCTTATAAAGTGAGTGACGGTCTTAGGTGCATGGGTGTGAAACAATTTAATATCGAAGCTTCCCATGGAAGTTAAAACTACAGCGTAAACAGCTTTTGGTTTTTTGGCGGACTGAGCAGCAAATGAAGCATTTCCAAATCCCGGAAGGCAACCTAGATAAAACACAATTGCGAAAAAAAGTTTATAAATATTATGCGTTCTCATACTCTAAACCTTAGGTTAACTGGGCGGACTAAGTGGGTCAAGACTTTTGAAAGTCAGCTGATTCTCAATAAGCACCTTCATAACAGAGTCTAAGAGTGCCTTTGGATCAGTTTCAAAGAGCCGGGCAATTTTTTCGATGTGTGGTTGGTTTAGATTTAAGTCTGAACCCGGGGCCGAAGAGACAAGTTGTTTGATTTGTTCAAGCTGGCGTAAATAAAGGTAGTTTTTTAATAGACCGGCAGAATGCTCCAGCCAAGCAGAACTATTTTGAGAAAGAGAGTGAATCATTCCCAAAGTAGAAGTATCACGACTAAATATCTGTTGATTAAGTATGGCCCACTGACAATTAAACTCAATATCTAATAAAGCTCCCCGAGAATATTTTAGATCGACACCATGGGTGGGCTCTAACTCGAGCTGCCGCTTTACATTCATTAGTTCGATTCGATCATCTTCGGTTATTTTTTTGGTAATAGCATACTGGGCCGGAAAAAAACTGGGATCGCCCAGGGCCCGAGATTTGAGATAGGCCTGGCGCTCCCAGATTTTAGCAGTTTTGTTTAAAAACTCTTCTAGCTGTTCTCGACTGACAATAATGGGACCTGCCTTTCCAGAAGGGCGCAGTCTAAAGTCTAAACTGTAGAGGTGGCCGCCGCGATTTTTTTGCGTAAGTCGGGTTATCATGCGTTTGGCAACGGCATGATCATCCTTATCGGGACTATTGGGAGTGATAAAAATAAAATCAAGATCAGAATTCAATCCTAATTCATGCCCAGACCACTTACCCATCGCCAAAATACCGATCTGGCTTTTCGGAAAATCTTCTTTGGTTTTGCTTAAGAGGTGCGTTACTATTCTGTCTGCCGAATCAGATAAGGCCTGCGTGAGGCGGCCAATATCCTTATGTAATAAAAACTGACTCGAACAAATTATTTCGGAGAGAAGTTTATTGTCGCCAAGATCTTCTATAAGGGAGTTTATATCTGTTGTATGAATTTCGATGGTCTTCAGAATAAAGCTATCCAGTAACTCTGGGCGCGAAATTAAAATATGGCTTAAATAAGGAGAAAGTGAAAAAAGCCAAACCAATTCCTTGGTAATTTCAGGATTTCGGTTAAGCATGGAGAAAAAACTAGCTTTCGCCCGAACAGATTTCAAAAAATCTGCCAGAAGAAGAATTGGGAGGTCCTTCTCTTGAGTCGTGCGGTTGAGCTCTAATATAAAACTTTGTAAAAAAATAAGACGTTCACGTTCATCTCTCTGAGAGTTTGATGACAATACCTTTGTTTCTATAAGAGTGGGCCAGATCTCAACAATTTTGGGGCTGTGAGCTCCATGTTTTTTTAGCCAGGCGAACTGCTCAGGCAATTCCTTCGGAATTTCAATTTCTGAGCTCGCGCTACCGATAAGCGACGAAACCAAAAGGTCGGTTTTCTGTGAACGAGCACCTATTTCCCTCCATGCCTGCGGGTCAAGAGGTGATGAATCTAGCTTCCAACTGTGGGTTTGTTGATCAAGTTTCGACTGAACTAGGTTTTCAAGGCGACGGTAATACCAATATGTTTCACTAAGAAACTCCGCATCTTCAAAGGATAAAATTTTACAGTCCTGTAAAAGTTGAATCGCTTTAGAAGTTGAACCTGTTTGCAGTTGCGGGTTTTTTCCGCCATGAATCACCTGAAGTGCATGAATATAAAGTTCGATGTCTCTAATGCCGCCAACACCTAGCTTGAGATTAAAAGAGCGCTCGTCCTGATTAAGATAAAAATGCTGAATTTTGCTCCGCAGGGTCTTTAGGTCCTCGAGGAGTGTATAATCGAGATGTTTACGAAAGCAGAATTTTTTCCGAAATGATTCAATAGATGCGATAATATCTTGATTTCCCAGTAGTGGCCGCAGGCGAATGAGGGCTAGGCGCTCCCAGGTCTCTCCATAGTTTCCGTAGTAGTCTTCAAATTGAGAGGGTGTACTTATAATGGGCCCCATGCGACCACCAGGTCGTAAATCTACGTCGACACGAAAGAAAAAACCAAAATCAGATTTTTGTGTCAGCGACATTAAAAAATCAGAGAACGAGCGTCTGTCGATAGGTTGGTTCTCTTTTTGCAAAAACATGAGATCTATGTCAGAGCTCAAATTTAATTCTTCGGCTCCCAGCTTACCGACTGCCAAAATCGTAATGTCATGACGGGATAAATTTGATTGGGCGTATACGCTGCGAATAACTTCGTCTGAGAATCGGCTCCAATATCGACATACGGCTTCAGGGGTAGCGGATTTAAAGTAATTGGCAAGAACACATTCAACAAATTTGTTAACGCGAGTCTTTCGTAATTGCTCTAGAGTAGAAGTCGAATCCCGATCAAGTATTCTTCTATAGTCTGTGAGTATCGGAAATAATTTTTGTGCTTCGGCAATTTGATTTAGAGAATACGAGCTAACTTCGGGCAAAATCATGTTAGTCAAGAAATGGTGACCAAACGGGTTTCTCGTAATTAAAGTTATCAAAAGTGAGCCTTCGTTCCACTGAGCCGTCTAGATTCACTAAAAATATTTGGTAGGAGCCGGTTCGGTTGCTTCGAAAAACTATATTTCGGCCATCGGGAGAAAAAGAAGGATCTTCGTTATTGGCAAGTTTTGAACTTCCTCGTTTAGGCGAACTCGTCAGGCGAATCATATTTGTACCGTCGGCGTTCATTAAAAATATATCAAAATGGTCATTTTCTTGCCCGGCAAATACAATGAGCTTGCCATCAGGAGACCATGCAGGGGTTGAGTTATACCTGCCGGCAAAAGTGAGGCGGTTGACATTTCCACCATTGATATCCATGACGTAGATCATGGGATGGCCGCCACTTCGGTCAGACGAAAAAAGTATTCGACGACCGTCAGGGCTTGCGTAGGGTTCGACGTTCATTGCGCCTAAGGGACCAGCAGTAATTTTAATTAGTTTTTTATTATCAAAGTAATAGCGAAAGATGTCAGGGTGACCTGTCTTTCGAGTATTCGTGAAAAGCAAACTTTTTCCATCAGGATGAAAGTTAACGCCAGAATTGGTGCCAGGATCATCAGAAATCACTGTCGAACTTCCTGAGGCGAGGTCGTGCAGCAGAAGATCGACGTTTCGCATTTTAAGTTTAGGTTTATAAAGCATGGCTGAATAAGCTACTTTTTTGCCGTCGGTTGACCAAGATGGCGATATGGTCACAGATTTATTGTTGGTAATTTGTTTTATGCTCCCTTCAAAAGCATCCCAATCCATTACATATAGCTCTTTAAAATCTTTTCCTCCACGGTCACTTGTGACTGCGAGTTTAGAAACAAAAAAACCTTTTTTGCCGGTCAAGCTGAGCAAAATATCATTAGCGAACCTGTGGGCCATATAGCGAGCGTTTTTTGTTTCGCCTTGATATTTTTTACCGAGAAGAAGTTTTGAGCTAGGGACATGATATAGATATACTTCGAGATCAATGGAGTTCGCTTTGATATTATAACCGGCCCTTATCAAAAAATCAGCGCTGATTTGTTTCCAGTTTTCAAAATTAAATCCATTGGGTTCTACTGTGACGGGCTTCAAGCCGGTTTTATTGGGGTCTTCAAGATAAGCTTTGCTGTCAATAAAAGTAAAATAACCGCTGATCTCTAAGTCATTTTTGAGGACATCGAATAATGTTTTTCCTGTCTCCACATATTTTGTAGATACGCCGGGGTTACCAAAAAACTGAAACTGGGGCATAGCCAAAAGACTTTTTTTAACTAACGTTGCCTGACCCACCTGAAGAATTGGTTTGTTATCCGCTGCACTTTGCGCAAAAGTACTTACAGTAAAAATTAGCTGAGTGATTAAAAACAACATTTTCATTTTCATTCCTCTAGTCAGGGTAGGCTACAACCATGCCGTCAATCATTAAAACTTGCTTAAGGCGATCGGGTGGGGCCGGCAATGGGCTGGCCTCCATAATAGCCTTTAGCACCAACTTATCATAAATTTCATTACCAGAGGATTTTACCAAACTCCGATCAATTACGTAACCCCTCTCGTCTATTTTCACCAGAACATGGGTTCTAAGGCCAGAATCTTTTAACCACTGCGGCAAAATAAAATGAAGTTTTACCTTTGCTCGTGCTAGATCAAAATATTTATCGTATTCCAGTTTTGCGACACCAACAACCTCGCTTCCGGGCGACAATACGTTCCCTTTATATAGTGTGGGCTGGGGAGGTGGTGGCACCTCAGGTTGTGGCGCTGGTTCAGTCTTTTTTTTCATTTGATTTTTAAGCTTGTCGAGTGCTTCTTTTTGTTCGAGTTTAGTTTTGGCCAAATCAAATGTCGGCGTTTTTGGTTTTTCTATTGGTTTTTCGACCGGTTTTTCCAGCGCAACCTTTTCAGGTTCAACTTCGGCCGGCTCATTGATTTTTGGCATTACTTTGTCAGGAAGAGATACTAAGTCTACGCGAACAGCGTTGTTAATTATTATCGCTTCACCTGAAAAAAAAACTGCTTTAATTGTAAAAAGAAAAAACACTGCTATATGGCCAATCAAAGAATTTGTTAAATTCTTTTTGAGATCGGGATCTTCGAGCACTAAGTATTGTAATTTCACTTTATGTTTTTAGGAAGGGTTACCAGGCCAATATTCAAAATGCCCGCGGCTCGAATCTCTGCCATTGCCTCGGCAACGAAGCCATAAGAAACAGTTTTATCTGCCTGGATGTAAATTTGTTTGTTTTTTCGTGTTTTAAAAATAGCCCTAAGTTTTTCACGAAGTTTTTCCATTTCGATTGAAGTCTTACCAACAACAATCTTCTCGCTCTTGTTAATGGATAAAACAAAGGGTTCTTCTTTGGTTTCAACGCCTGATGCCGCCGTCTCAGGGAGTTCGATTTCAATTCCCTGCTGCATCAAGGGAGCTGTCACCATAAAGATAATCAACAAGACAAGCATAACGTCCACAAAGGGAGTAACGTTGATTTCACTCATGACGGATCGTTGCTGCCGACTAGATTGGGTCTGCATTATTTTTCTCTAAAAAAATTGCGTTTGGCGATATTCAAAAAATCAGAAGCAAATGAGGTCAGAGAGAGCTCCTCTTTTCTGAGTTTGGTAATATAGTGATTATAAAAAACCACCGCTGGAATGGCGGTTAGTAAACCGATGGCTGTAGCAATTAAAGCATGAGAAATACCCGGCGCAACAACATCCAGACGCGCTGATTGTGTCAATCCAATTTGGCGAAAGGCAGTCATAATTCCCCAAACAGTTCCAAAGAGACCTATAAATGGTCCCGTGTTTCCGATCGTAGCTAAAAAGCTAAGTTTGTCTTCGAGCGCCGCAATTTCTTGATCAATTGTTTTGTTGAGCGATCTCTGTAAATTGTCGATTCCCGAGAGTAGCGGCTGGGGAGTGGTAGTATCTTGCGTCGCTTTTGCACTTGCTAACTTCTGAAGCTCTAAGTAGCCATTTTTGAAGACCCGAGAAAGGGGACTCTGACTGTTTGTCTGAACTTGTTGGTAAATTGTGTCAAGAGAGGTGGCTTTCCAAAAGCTTTCTAGAAAGGGCTCGTTGGCGGATCGTACCGAACCGAATTGTTTTCGTTTTGCCAAAATAATCGCCCAAGAGAATACGGATAAAGCTACTAGAGATAAAAGTGTCAATTGTACTATAATGCCAGCGTCCCAAAGGGAGCCCCACATACTTGAATGGACTTGCATGTTCATCTTTAAAACCTAATTCGAAACAAAGAGGCACGCAAGATTATTGTTGGTTCTGCCGCGTCTTGAGCCAACTGATCATTTTGGGCGCGTCATCAGTAATAATTCCTGAAAACTTAAGATCTATAAGGCGCTTCCATTGCACTTCGTTGTTGGCTGGACCAAACAATGTGGGTACGTGCCTTTTTTTAAGCTCATTTAGTAAATTCAAAGAAAAATTATTTTCTTCTTTAATAAAATCAGCCCAAAAAATTTGCCCTTCAAGTCTTGGTAGGGCTTCTAGCTTCAATGTGGACATTAAATATAGGCGAGAGGCCTCAGCCCGGCTAACTACGAGGGGGACTGTCGGCAATTCACGATGAATCTCGCGCGCCACATTTTCGTGGGGAGAGTGAAAAAAAACTCGTGATAATGTTTTCGCATTCTTTATTCGTTCGATTAATTTATGTTCTATTCCCTTGGTGTAGGCTGTAATGCTGATAAAGGTGGCGGGTGGGTCATTTAGGTTTTTTAAATGCGTTAGGATTTTATCCAGAAGTTCTTCCCAACTTTGGTCGGGGAGTTGAAAAAAATAGGCCAGCTGGACGTTGGGAAGAGTTGACACCTCGGAGGCGAAATTATTTTGAAAATCAGAGACATTGCTTACCCGCTGAATAACTAAAAACTGAGACCCCAGAGGGTCCACAACTTTTTCGTAAGAGTTAGTAAATCGGCCTCGTCCATAAAGGTAAATATAAGCTAAGAAAAAACCTATTAAAGTAACAGTTGTTACTATTATTAAATCTCTAAAGGCTTTTCTTGTACTCATAATTTACCAGATTATTTAGACATTAGTTAAATAAGGCCATATATTTTGCCGCACCCAAATAGGCTAAAAAACAACCTATATATATTGACTTTATGTGTCGCTGGTTTTAAATCTATTCGAGTCTGGGCAATTTATCCCTATCTGAACCTAAAAGTCAAAAGGTGGTCCATGAAACTAAATAGAAAGATGGAATACTCTTTGATGGCTTTAAAGCACATGAGCCAAAAAAGTCCAGGCGAACTTACGTCAGCCAAAGAAATTTCGGATCTCTATGGTTGCCCAATTGATGCCACGGCAAAGGTCTTACAAGTGATGACCCGCCATGACCTATTGAAGTCCGTTCAAGGTGTTCAGGGTGGGTACTTAATTCAGCGAGATCTTTCACGCCTTACATTTTTTGATTTAATTGGGATGATCCTTGGCCCGATGGGGTTTGTAAAGTGTCTGCCGGGTGGACATGCGCATTGCGAGATTCAGGATCGCTGTAATATCGTGGGTGCCATGGGTGTTCTCAATGATAAAATAATGCAGTTTTATAAAAAGATTGCGATTAAAGACCTGCTTGAGCCGCGAAAAAATTCGACAAGTGCCCATCATTTATTAGAGGAAATTCATTCATGAGTGCGAGTTCACAATCTGAATATAAACATGGCTTCGTCACAGACATTGCGCAAGATTCTTTGCCAAAAGGACTTAATGAAAATATTGTGCGTGCACTTTCAAAAAAGAAAAAAGAGCCTGAATTTTTATTAGAGTATCGCTTAAAGGCTTATCGCTATTGGCAGACGATGAGCGAGCCCCGGTGGGCCCACGTCCACCATGAGCCCATAAATTTTCAGGACATTTCTTACTACTCGGCGCCGCGATCGCAAAAAGATGGACCCAAGAGTCTTAATGAGCTCGATCCTGAGCTTCTTGAAACTTTTGAGAGATTGGGAATCCCTCTTTCCGAACAAAAACGAATTTCAGGAGTGGCGATAGATGTCGTTTTTGATAGCGTATCTTTGGGTACCACTCATCAGGCGGACCTCGAAAAAGTCGGGGTCATTTTTTGCTCGTTTAGCGAAGCAGTGCAAAAGCATCCCGACCTTATCAAAAAATATTTAAGTACGGTCGTTCCGCACACAGACAACTACTATGCCGCCCTTAATTCCGCGGTTTTTTCTGACGGATCTTTTTGTTATATTCCTAAAGGACTGCGTTGCCCATTGGATCTGTCGACCTACTTTAGAATAAACGCCAAAGAAACTGGCCAATTTGAGCGGACGCTTGTTGTGGCCGACGAGGGCAGTTACGTCAACTACCTTGAGGGGTGCACGGCACCTCAACGAGATGAAAACCAGCTGCACGCAGCCGTCGTCGAACTCGTGGCCTTAAAGGATGCCGAGATTCGATATTCAACTGTGCAGAACTGGTATGCAGGCAATAAAGCCGGAAAAGGCGGCGTCTACAACTTTGTCACAAAACGGGGAAAGTGTTTTGAAAATGCTAAAATTTCTTGGACCCAAGTGGAGTCAGGTTCCGCGATTACCTGGAAGTACCCATCTTGTATTTTACAAGGTGACAACTCCGTGGGAGCCTTTTATTCCGTGGCTCTTACACATGATAAAATGCAAGCCGACACTGGTACTAAAATGATTCATATCGGTAAAAACACTCGCAGCACGATTCTTTCTAAGGGAATATCAACGGGCGAATCTGCCAACACCTATCGTGGACAGGTCAAGATTATGCCGTCGGCTGATGGGGCGCGAAATTACTCACAATGTGATTCAATGCTTGTTGGGGATCGCTGCCAAGCCAATACGTTTCCGTATATTGAAAACAAGAACCCCACGTCGACCATTGAGCACGAGGCCACAACATCTAGAATTAGCGAAGACCAGCTTTTCTATTTGGAATCTCGAGGAATTAATAAAGAGGGCACGGTATCTCTTTTGGTAAACGGTTTTTGTCGTGATGTTTTTAAACAGTTACCACTTGAGTTCTCTGTAGAGGCCGTAAAGTTAATAGAAATGAAATTAGAAAACAGCATCGGGTAGGAGAAGAGATGTTAGAAGTAAAAGATCTTTGTGCAGAAGTTGAAGGCAAAAAAGTACTTAATGGCTTTAGCCTTTCAATAAAAGCTGGAGAGGTACATGCGATCATGGGCCCGAACGGTTCTGGCAAGAGTTCATTTGCAAAAGTAATTGCCGGACATCCAGCATATCGGGTGACTCGAGGCGAGGTGAAATACGAAATCAATTTCAAAAAGAAAAACCTATTTGAACTGTCCACAGATGAGAGAGCTAAGGAGGGCGTTTTTTTGGCCTTTCAATACCCCGTAGAAGTTCCCGGCGTACTTAATGATGTTTTTTTACATATGTCCTACAACCAAATTTGTAAACATCAAGGAACCCCCGAGTTATTATTAAACGATTTTCAAAATCTTTTGTCTAAGAAGGCACAATGGGTAGGTTTGGACCGTTCTTTTTTTAGTCGCTCGCTCAACGTAGGATTTTCTGGCGGTGAGAAAAAGAAAAACGAAATTTTACAAATGGCCTTGCTTAATCCGCGGCTCTGTCTGTTAGACGAGACTGATTCCGGCCTTGATATAGATGCACTAAAAATTGTAGCTGGCGGGATAAATAAAGTTCGCTCAAAAAATAATGCAATAATATTGATTACGCATTACCAAAGACTTCTTAATTTTATCGAGCCCGATTATGTTCATGTTCAACATGAAGGTAGAATTATTAAATCGGGAGATAAGTCGTTGGCCTTAAGACTTGAAAACGAGGGATATGACGGAATTCTCAAAGAAGCTGGCTTGGGGACATAAGGCATGGAGGCGGTTGCGGCAGCACATAAAATTTTTATGAACTCACACCGAGCGGACAGGGCGGAGGTAAACGAAATTCGCCTGCGAGGACTCGCGGAATTTATGGCCCTAGGCCCGCCCTCAAGCAAAGATGAGGATTGGAAATATACAAACCTTAAAAAATTATCAGAGCTTGTTTTGCGCTATAGTTACGCCACAAAAGCTGTTGAGAACAATTATTTAGTAATAGAAGAGTTGCTTGAAAAAAATCGTGTTGGAAAAAACAGAGTTGTGTTTTTAAATGGTAAGGTTTTGCCCGAGCTCAGCATGTTGACAGTTAAAGACGAGTACGTTGTCAACGGGGCAATAACTACGCCTGTAGCTCCAGCAAAAAATCTACTGGCAAATCTAAATAATGCTTTTTTAATATCGCCGCTCGAAATTAGTATTAAAAATGATGCCAAAGTTGTTGCGCCGATTTGGATCGTTAACGTTTCCTCAAACAGTGTTGTTTCAAATACAAGTGTAGGTATAAATTTTGGTGTCAACAGCTCGGCGGAGTTGGTAGAAGCTTTTTTTAGTTTGGATGATAAACCATGCTTTGTTAACGCGTTAACTAAAATAAATGTGAACGCGGGGGCCTCAGCAGATCATTTTATTTTTCAAGACCTCGGGAAGCAAGATGGGATTGCACATTCTCTTTTACTTATTTTGGAACAAGATGCTACATTTGGCTCTCTCAACTTGGCTAAGAGCTATGGTTGGTCGCGGAATAGTATCTGGGCCGAACTAAAAAAGCCCGGAGCTCATGTGTCACTGTTTGGGTTAAATCTACTTAGCGACGAGCAATTTATTGATCATTGCCTTAAGGTAATTCATGCGGCGGCTCAAACTAAAAGCAGGCAGTTGTACAAGGGTGTCCTAAGTGGAAAATCTAAGTCTATTTTTAACGGTAAAATCACCATAGACAAAGGTGCAATGGGCGCTTTGGCTGAGCAGTTGAATAAAAATATTATTTGCGATCGAAATTCTGAGGCAATCACTCGTCCTCAGTTAGAAATTAATGCCGATGATGTTAAGGCAACCCACGGTGCCACGATTGGCAAAATAAACCCCGAAGAACTTTTTTATTTGGAGAGCAGGGGTCTTTCTGCTGAACAAGCGCGACGCCTTTTAACAGAGGGTTTCGTGCGTGAGGTTTTGGATCTGGGTTTAAAACCTCAATTGAGAATCTGGGCCCTCGATCAATTAAATATCGGCGAACTGGTAGGTAAAAATGTGGTCTGAAAAAGAAATTAACGAGATACGGGAAATGTTTCCGGCACTGAAGCAAAAAGTGCGTGGTCAGAATTTGGTTTATCTCGACTCCGCCGCAACGGCACTCAAGCCACTAAGTGTGTCTCAGGCCATTTTTGACTTTGATTCGGTTGAAGCTTCTAACGTGCATCGCGGGGCCCATTACTTGAGTGGAAAAGCTACCGAGCGTTTTGAGGGAACCCGAGACTTGGTTAAACAGTTTTTAAACGCAGGGTCCGCGGATGAAATTATATTTACCTCTGGTACCACGGAGGGCATCAATCTTGTGGCGAATTCTTTTGTTTCTACCTTTTGCCAGTCCGAGGATGAAATCGTAGTGACGGAGATGGAGCACCACTCGAATTTTGTGCCCTGGCAAAAAATAGCTAAAGAAAAAAATCTTAAGTTTAAGGTTATTCCGGTCAAGATGTCGGGAGAACTGGACCTCGAAATGGCTAAAAAAATCATTACCGATAAAACAAAAATAGTCGCGCTTTCCTATGTTTCAAATGTTTTGGGAAATATAAACCCCATAAAAAAAATAATTGCACTCGCTAAAGCTAGTGGAGCAAAAACTTTAATCGATGCCGCCCAAGCGGTGCCCGCTTTTGCTATAGATGTTCAAGATCTTGACTGTGATTTTTTAGTTTTCTCGGCGCACAAACTTTATGGCCCATTTGGTGTCGGGGTTTTATACGGGAGAAAAAAAATTTTACAGGAAATGTCTCCTTGGAAGTCGGGTGGCGGCATGATAGATAGTGTCACCTCTCAAGGAAGTACCTATGCAGATGTTCCTAATCGATTTGAGGCGGGTACGCCAAATATTTCAGGTGTGATAGGGCTCGGTGTCGCTCTAAATTTTGTAAGAATCCTTGGCTATGCTAATATTTCGGAATATGAAGGTCAGTTGCACTCATATCTTCTTGATAGAATTAGTGACCTTAAAAGTATTAATGTTTACGGAGAGACCGAAAATAAAGTTGGCATCATTGGCTTTAATATGATTTCTGCACATGCTTCTGACGTCGGATCTATTCTCGATCAACTGGGCATAGCAGTTCGCTCGGGACATCATTGTGCACAACCGCTCATGACTCGATTTGCAGTACCGGCAATGGTTCGATGTTCGCTCGGCGTTTACAATACGACAGACGAGATAGATCGCTTCGTCCAGGGACTCAACAAGGCACAGGAGATGCTATTATGAATCCTCAAGAATTTTTAATTAGAGTTCAGCCTACGCCTAACCCCCAGGCCTTAAAATTTATTATGAATGAAGTGGTGAAGACAGAGGGTAAGGCTACATTTACTTCAGCGGTTGAGGCGAATGGAATCCAAATGGCGCGTGACATCTTTGAATTGAACACAGTAAATCAGTTACATTTCTTCGATAACTTTATAACGGTTACGTTTAATGACGGCATTTATCCCTCTGAACAAGAGGAACTCGTCATAGCGATTGTTCGCAGAGATATTTTAGTTCACGATGCTAATTTTAAGGTAGAGGCTGACCTAAAGCCCAGCCGAATTCACCTTTCCCCCGAAATACAGAAAGTCGAATCCATTCTGGACAGAACTATTCGGCCTGGCCTTCAAGGTGATGGTGGTGACATAGAAGTTATTTCTTATAAAGACCATCATCTAGAAGTAAGGTATGAGGGGGCTTGTGGAACGTGTCCAAGTTCGACGACCGGGACTTTAATGGCCATTGAATCGATTTTGCGTGATGAGTTTGATCCGCAAATTTCGGTCACGACTGTTCTCTAATTGGCATTTTTAGAATGGTCTCTGGTCTAGGATTTATTAAGACAAATTCTATCTACGAATTCTATCGACGAATTCGATCGTGAGCGTTAAGCTTATAGATGAGCTTAGGAATATATGAAAGATTCAACTGCATTAAAATGGACCGTTGAAAAGCGGCCGATATATGAATTTCTAAGAAAGAGTCCCTATTTTGTGGGCGTTTCTGACGAGATGATCACCAAGCTGGCTAACGTCTGTGATCTCCAACATTTTTTTCCTAATTCAAAAATAATGACCGAAGGCGAAATAAATAACAAAGTTTATTTTGTGCTAGTTGGTCGAGTAAAAGTGGCCGTCAGTGGAGAAACTATCGCCAACATGGGGCGCGAAGGCGATATCTTCGGTGAGATGAGTGTTATCAGCCATGAGCCAGTATCTGCGACGATTATTGCTGAAACTCCCGTAGAACTTTTTTCTCTTGATTTTAAGACGCTCAAAGAAAAACTAGGGGCGGATTCAGTTTTCATAGAAAATGGACTATTTCGAATTTTTTCACAACTATTAACCCGTAAGTTGGCACTCACCAATGAAAAGGCGGAGAGTTTCGAAAAAGTAAATCGTGATTTAACGAGTACGCACACAAAACTTCAAAAAGTGACTGATATTCTTGAAAGCTCGCTGGATGAAAGAAGTAAAATATTAAATGAACAGTCTGAGGAACTTGTAAAGCGAAATGCCGAACTAGAGCGTAGCCAAAGAAAGAGTGAAGAGCTTATGCAGTCAAAGGATCTTTCGTTTGCCAAGCTCAAATCTTTCTACGAACAGCACCTTCCGACTCTGCAGTCGCAGCTTGGAAAGCTTGAAAAAATAGGCGATGAACAACTTAAATCATCAATTGAACGGGTCGTTGTAGAAATTGAAGATCTTATGGAGATGATGGCTCCTGTATCAGAGTGGGGCGAGGTCAGTGATGCACTAAAATTAAAACAGGTTTTGTTTGTGCACCCAGATCGCAAACAGCAAGTCTATGCGCGCTTGGCCTGGGCAGCAGCAGTTGGGGGCTTAGAATATGCCACTGACGAAGCGTCACTCCGCGAAAAATTAGCAGCCCAAATGTATGACATTATTTGTGTTGATCTCAGCTTTATTAGTCAAATTGAAGGAATTCATCAGCTCTATCCGCGCGCCGAAATTGTGTTACTAATTTCAAGTGAAATTAAAGATAACCTAGGAAAAATTTTAGACCTGCCCTACGTTACTAAACTTTTATCAATAACATTTGAAGATAGAAACCTTACGATCAAGAATTTTCATACAACTCTGAGCAAAATCGCCAACAAAGATTATTTTGGTATTAAAAAATACCTACATTCTCAAGTGGAAATTAAACGTCAAAAGGTAAATGCCAGTGATGAGCGTTCGAGACTCATTGAAAATATGTCTAGTTACTTTAGAGATTTAGGTGTTAGAGCCTCGATCGTTGATCGTGCACGCACGGCTGCTGAAGAACTCCTGATGAACATTATATACGATGCGCCGGTTGATTCTGGCGGTAAGCCTCTTTATAATCAGCTTCCGAGAACGACTGCTGTACAACTTCGGGCTCACGAGTGTGGTGAATTTCTTTATGCCTGCGATGGAGTAATGCTCGCCGTATCATCTCTTGACCCATTTGGGAGCTTGAGTCGTGACACGGTTTTAAAGTATCTTGAAAGCTGTTATTCGAATAAGGCGGGAACGCTCAACGTTGCAAAAGGTGGGGCCGGTCGCGGCTTATTTATGTTAGTGCAAAATGCAGATATAGTGATTTTTAATGTTAAAAAGGGCATCCAGACAGAAGTCATCTGTTTGTTCAGTGTGGATATGGCGTCTGCCAACAAAACGAATTCTCCCTCTATTCACCTCTTTTTCTAATTTTGAGACATTTAAATAAAATCAATGATTTGCCGAAAAGTCGAGTGTGATGATTAAGAAGACCGAGTCTGCTCGTTATTCGGAAGACGAGAAAGAAATTATTTTTTCCTATGCTGAAAGATTGACGGGCTCGTGCCAACGGGGCCGGTACAGAAAAGAAATTCTTCTTAATAACGTTGAAAAAAGAATGCACGCCCGCGGTCTTACAAATCTAAGTCACTACTTGAAGTTTGCGACGACCGATGCCGAAGAAAAAAAATATTTGCTTTCAGCGTTGACCATTCATACAACGGCTTGGTTTAGAGAGCCAAGCCACTATAGTAAAATTGAAAAGCTTGTTATCGAAAATATGTCAGAATTTGAGGAGAGGCCCTTAACAATGATGTGTGCAGCCTGCTCAACCGGTGAGGAAGTCTATTCGTTTGGGCTTGTATTTGAATCTATTCGCGCTTCATTTCCAAAGTTCAATTACAAAATCGTGGGCTTTGACATTGATCCCATCAGTGTCGAAAAGGGCCAAAAAGCAGTCTATCCCGCAGAGGACATTCTAAAATCGATATCTGAAAAATTCACTAAGTTTCTGTTGGTGGGCAGCGGTAAGACCGAAGGCCGCTTTACTCTTGACAAAGAAATTCGTAGCCGCTGTGAGTTCACGGCCTTTAGCTTGAAAGACGAGTGGCCCAGCACCGACCTGTTTGATATAGTTACCTGTCGAAATGCACTTATATATTTCGAGCCCAACGTTATGGCAACGATCGTAAATAATTTAACTAAGCTCATGAAGCCCAACGGTCTTTTTGTTGTTGGCACCAGTGATTTTATTGATGCGCCAAAAAATAAACTTCATGACTTGGGCAAATCCATTTATGTCTTTGAGGGCGAGGCGCCACTTTCAAAATTTGCGAACGGCCCCAAAATACTAGTTGTGGATGACTCATCAACTATTAGGAGTATGTTAACAAAACTTTTGATTAAGTCGGGTTTTCGAGTTGATGCTGTGGAGTCAGCTGCAGAGGCTTCTGAGTTTTTACGTAAGAATAATGTGAACCTAATAACTCTGGATCTCCATATGCCCGGCATGGATGGTCAGACATGGTTAAGTCAGCAAAGGGCCAGTGGACTAAAAACGCCCGTGGTAATCATTAGCGGCGCCAATCCAACTGAAGCAAAAAGCGTGTTACATGCACTAGGCAGTGGAGCGCAAGATTACTTCGAAAAAGAAAAACTCATGGAGGCGCCTAAAACAATTGTGCAGTCGCTTTTTGCGATAATTGAAAGTTATGATAAGAGAAAAAATAGAAAGGTAAACATCGAAGCTAGCAAAGACGAGAGCGTAGCCTTAAAACTTACTAAAAAACCACCTCGTAGGCGCCCGGACTTAATTTTACTGGGGGCAAGCACGGGAGGGACCGAGGCACTTAAAATAATATTAGATAAAATGCCAATCAATTCGCCACCCATTATCGTGGTACAACATATTAGTAGTGGATTCGCAAAAGCCTTTCACGAAAAACTGGCGTCAAGCTCGGGGTTAGTAATGGCCGAAGCTGCGCCCGGTGTTCAACTAAAACCCGGGCATCTTTACATGGCTCACGGTGATTATCATATCGAACTTACTAAAAAGTATGACGAACTTTTCGTTAAAAATTCGTATTTGGCTCCCATAAATGGCATCAGGCCAAGCATTGATCATTTATTTAGATCGGCCGCAGTAACAGACTCTCATTTAATGGCTGGAATTCTTACCGGCATGGGGCGAGATGGCGCACAAGGGTTGTTAGAGATAAAGAAAAAGGGTGGGATTACATTAGCCCAGGACGAAGACTCATGTGTAGTTTTTGGCATGCCCAAAGTAGCGATTGGCATTAACGCCGCAAGTATAGTGGCAAATCTCGTAGAAATTCGCGCTGAAATAAAGGCGGCAATTGCCGGCGAGTAAACCATGCTTTTTGGCACCATGAATAAATGACTCGGTAAGGATTTCAAATCAGCGCTCCGTACTATTTAAGCGACTTAATAATCATAAGTATTTTCAATACATCAGAAACTAGAGTCGATTGTTTCATATACTTATTTGCTGGCATGGACTTTGAAGTGGGAACTGATGACGATTTATTTCAATATGTTTTCTTGAAGGAGATTTCCCATGAAAGTTGGTCTGGAAGCAATAGCTTTTGATATTCCAAAATTTTATGTCGACATGACAGAGTTAGCGCATTACCGAAGCATTGATCCCGCTAAGTTCACTAAAGGTCTTGGCCAACTAGAAATGTCTGTGGCCTCGCCCTGTGAGGACACAGTAACTTTGGCGGCGGGTGCAGCCATTAAACTGATGCACGGCTTTAATATTGATAAAGAATCAATCGGACTTTGTGTCGTGGGCACTGAGACTCCTATAGATCAAAGTAAGCCCATAGCTTCTCACATCCACGAGATTTTAGGACTCCCTAAAAATTGTCGCGTTTTTGAAACAAAACACGCTTGTTACGGGGCGACGGCAGCCCTTGCCATGGCTACAGATTGGATTCTATCGGGACGGGCGCAGGGCAAAAAAGCAATAATAATAGCAAGTGATATTGCTCGCTACGGGTTGAAAACTGCAGGCGAACCCACGCAAGGTGCTGGTGCCGTGGCGATGCTGATTTCAGACAACCCAAAATTGCTAGAGTTAGAAACCAATTATGTTGGTAACTACTCAGAACAGGTTATGGATTTTTGGCGACCAACATACTCTAAAGAAGCTTTTGCTGATGGTCATTTTTCAATTCAATGTTACTTAACGGCCTTAGCAGGTTCCTACGACGCCTACAGAGAAAGTTTTACGAAACAGCATGCCGATGCTCCTGAAATGCTAGCCAGTCGTTTTGCCGCTTGTTTGTATCACGTGCCGTTTGTCAAAATGGCGAATAAAGCTCACCACAAATTAATCGAACACGAAACGAAAACTAAAATAGAAAAAGATGACCCACGCATGAATGACGTCATCAAGGACTTTAATGAGCGGGTGGCTGGTAATTTAAATCTCAACGCCAGGATTGGAAATGTATATACTGGCTCTCTGTATCTTTCGCTTTTTAACTTCCTGGAACAGAATAGCGCCAAAAACGTGGGCCGCGCGATTAGTCTATTTAGTTATGGCAGCGGCTGCACCTCAGAATTTTTTAGCGGAATTGTACAGCCCGGCGCAGAATTAGCTTTACAAAAAGTTTCGTCGCAGTCGGCATTGAATTCCCGCATTCGCATTCCCGTTGATCATTATGAAAAAATGTTGAATGCATCGGCCGAATCCGACCAAAATAATGTCGAGGTTTCTGATCCTAAAACTTGGCATATTACAGGTCCGGTACTTTATTTAGGAAATAAAGACCACAAACGACAGTATGCCGTTAATCAGTGAACCGACCTAATACCGGCGATAAGAGCAATAATATTACCGGTATTGAGGCAAATAAAACCACAATAAACGCACCTGCGGGCAGATCCCAGATGTGACTTAGGGTCATACCAATAAAGCTTAAAGCAAATCCTAGAGCCCATCCAAAAAAAAGGCGAGCACGAATACTATTAAAAAACAAGGTTCCCACGACAGCGGGTACAATTAAATAAGCGAATACCTGCAGTACTCCGGCGACGCTCACAGAGGACGTAATGACTACGCCGAATAATACATAAAATAGAAAGTCCCAATACCCCGTCTTTTCTGTTTTTTTGCCAAATGAGGCCGCAATGAGTTGTCTTCTAAAAACAAAATGAATACCAGCAACGATGCTATAAATGATTCCAGTTTTTATGACGTCAAACCAAGTTACCCACAATACCTGACCTACTAGTAGATCTTTAATGTGCTCTGCTCCATGCGCAATGCGGTCAACGACAAGAACTACAGCAGCAGAAGCTAACGCATAGACGATGCCGATGATTGCTTCTTGTGAAAATAATTTTTCGTGACGTCTTGCCAATGCAAAAAGGCCGGCGACGGCGAATGTGCTAAATAGAGAAATAAAATAGGTCCCAGCCGAATTGTGTTCAAAGCCAAATAATATCGCGATCGTGGCTCCAAAAGCAGCTACTTGCGCTAGACTGAGATCCACAAAAATCACCCCACGTGCCAGCACATGTAATCCCAAATAACAATGAATTCCGGCCAAGATTAGACACATCACAAACGGTGCAGCTAGAAATGTTAGGGCGTTCACCAGCTCCATTATTTATTCCTCTATTCATTTCTCTAGTTATTATTTTGATCCACAATGCCTTTTACTAAGTTTTCGTACAAGTCGTCTATTGTAGCAATTCCCTCGGCGCCATCCACAGCGACAGGAACGGTTGCCGATCGAATCGAGGGAATTGTTTGTTTAATTTTTTCTGTCACCGTTGGGGCAAAATAATTTTCTACGAGTATCAATGAAATTTGGTCTTTCTTGATGGTATCTATTACTTTAAGAATATGTGCGCTGGTTGGAGGAATTCCCGGCTTTGGTTCTAGGATTACGGGATTTTCAATTTGAAATCGGTCTAAAAAATAAGTGAGCGTTCTGTGATAGGTGACAGCTTTTTTTATACCAGCCGCTTGAATTCTCTGTTGCCACTCTTTGGTTTTCTTTTGCATTCTCAATTGCAGAGCGAGCGCATTTTTTTGATACTCAGCAGTATTCGCGCTGTCAAGCTCACCTAGTCGCTCAGCAATTTTCAAGGCGATTTCACCAGTTCTGATAGGATCTAAAGTGACATGTGGATTACCAAATGGGTGTACATCACCATCGGCTCTGCTGATTCGACCGATGGGTATTTCTAACGGTTTTACAAAGGTTCCCACCTCGAGGTAGCCTTTTTGGCCCTGATTTATTTTTGGGTTCCTCGCTCCGCGGATAAGGCTGGGTAGCCAACCCACTTCTAAATCCAGTCCAATTGCAATCAGCAGATCAGCTTTGCTTACTTTAGTCATATAAGAAGGCTTGGCTTCTATAAAGTGAGGGTCCTGCGTGCCCTTAGCAATTGAGTTTACGTTAATGAATTTTTGTCCAACTTCATTTGTGATTGCGCGTAAGTCAGTAGTGGTTGTGACTACGTTAAGTTCAGCCAGAGCGCTAACTGCTGATAAATTGAAAGTACTCAATATAACGGGAATTAAAATAGAGTTTAATAAACGCATTTTGAACTCCCCATTAATAGGTATGCGCTGGGTGCACACCGATACTAATGTTATACTGAAGAGCCACCACATGATCCACATTGTTTTTGCCTTGTGTGTTGATGCGATTATACTGCATCCTGAATCCCGAAAATTCAGAGGGTAAGAATCCCAAGAGAATACTTTGCTTATTCTGAAATGGGATAACATCCGGATGAGGTAATCCCACATACTCATATCGTAGTTGCAGCCACCAACGCTCTGCAAATTGGTATTGTATCCAAGTAGCGACCCCGCCCAATTTTTCTGTAGTCTCTGCGGTAGTGGGTTCTGTAAATCCCCTTCGATTTGCCTGTAAATATTCGGTCGACCATATTAGGGCGTGATACTTACCACCTTTTTCAGGTCTCCATTTAGAAGTCAGATCGATGCCAAAGATAGAACTGTTTCTGTCGAGCTGGTTACGTCCTTCTGCCGCCGATAGACCAAGCTCAAGGGTTAAGTCTGAACTCAAATCCCAAAGATTTTTAATGTGTACCAACCCACCCGAATGGCGAGATTTAGGACTATTAAAGATGGTTTCATTGCTGAGACTAAACGCCTGCAACACTATCTCCGAATACCATTTAGCAGGTATCAAAATAGCTGCTGAAACACCTGATTCATTGATGCCCTCGTCACCCAATAACGTCTGGTGAATTAATGGGGCGTCGACAAAAGGAAAAGCATGTGCGTGCAACTCATTGTGCCTTCCCAGTGCCAATTTAAATTTGCCGGCCTTTAAGATCATATGTGGTAGTGAAATCGTCTCAATAAAAACGTCTTCGGGTTCGATGACAAACCCGGGATCACCGGCTTCTTGGCCGACCGCCAATAGTACTTTAGCTTTCGTATAAGGATCGACGTCAGCCGTAAATTGTATTTCAGCTTCTTGCAGAGAAAATCCATTGTGGGGAACATCTAAGCGATCATTTGAAATGTCAGTGCCTGACAAAAATAATCCTAAAAAATTTGCGCTGATGTCAGGATTAAAGGCTTTTGTGTTTTGTGCAAGTGCGCCGAGTGGAAATGCGCAAAAAATTAAAATAGGTAACAGTTTAGTCATAGGGGCTCCAAATAAATTTTGGTAATTAAAAAAATAGGAACTAAAAAACATTAGGAGACGTGTGGAGGTGCCCGGGCAGGTGAGTTAAGGACTATTAAGGGCGACAATATTATACGCTCCAACTTAGGAAGCAAATAGGTCTCAATTTGAATAGCTATTAAGAAAATAATTGGATCACAAGTGATTGTTATTGTGTTTGATTGAACTTCGCAAATTGGACAGTGATGCTTTTCATTGTTAGACCCTTGAGGTTCATGGCTAAAGTCGTGGAACTGTAAGGCCAGAAGTGCAACAATTATGATTAAAGGCAACAATTTACGCATCAGAGGAGAGTATAGTGACTTTCAAAAAAAAGTCACTAGAAGAAAATACTCTTCGTTTAATAGGCGTGCTTATGAGCAATGCTGTTCCTATTCTAGGTATCTCTGCATTTGATTATACCCTAATCTCGCTATAGCGGCCCTTTGATTGCAGTGTCGACAGAGTAGTCTTAGGTTTTTGATGTCTGAAGACCCACCCAAGCTTAGCGGGTTTAGATGATCAATCTCCAAGGCATATTCGGAACTACAATTTTGGCATTTTCCTGCAGCTTTACGCCAAACATCTTTTTTTAATTTTATAGAAATATATTGTCTCGTGGGTTTTGTCGTTGTGATCACCGCTACTTTCGGCGCCGGCGGTATGTTTTTGGGCAAATCGATTTTCTGTTTCTTTCCTATTTTAAGTTCTCGGCGCAAAGG
>Ga0163151_10000675_pt1 | contig 59315 bp, 46 predicted proteins | sample OliLakLV19MP5IB2_FD_145596 | JGI IMG/M metagenome (GOLD analysis project Ga0163151, IMG submission 145596) | Freshwater microbial mat bacterial communities from Lake Vanda, McMurdo Dry Valleys, Antarctica - Oligotrophic Lake LV.19.MP5.IB-2 | ecosystem: Environmental > Aquatic > Freshwater >... | reverse complement strand
CGCATGCCCAATTTGAACGTGATCGTATTGAAAAAACTTATGGTTGATTCCACCTACCCATGCTTTGATATAACCTGTTTGTGGCTCTATCGACATTAAACCGCTTTGCAAAAATGCTTTGTAATAGCGAATAGAATCTTTCGGAGACATGAGCGTATCTTTTTCTCCTTTCCAAGTGAAAATAGTCATCTCAACCTTTTTTTCAAAGTTTTTAATAATGTCTTCTTCGCTCATTCCGCCTTTTTTCAAAACACGGTAACGTTCCGAGCGTTTCATTCCTTGCTTTAAAATGCTTGCAATTTCTTCTTTGTTTACATTCCATGCAAAAGGTGCATTTTTCTTTTTTGCTAATTCTTTTTCAAATTGCGCTTGCAACACAGGTAAATGTTCTTGCACTGCTTCTTCAGCATAGCGCTGCATTCGCGAATCGATTGTTGTATAAATTTTTAATCCATCGCGGTACACATCGTATTTTGTGCCATCCGGTTTGCGATTTTTTTCACACCATTTTTTCAAAAAGACATCCCGCAAATATTCACGGAAGTAGGGAGCCAACCCTTCGTTATGATCTTCTGGATGAAAACTTAATTTCAAAGGAATTTTCTGTAAAGAGTCGGATTGTGTTTTTGTTAGAAAACCATATTTTTCCATCTGCTGAAGCACCGTGTTTCTTCTGCCTTCTGCTCTCTCGTGAAAACGATTTGGATTAAAGTGCGCAGGGTTTTTGGCCATTCCTACAAGCGTTGCTGCCTGCTCAATCCTCAAGGAATCGGGTGTTGTATTAAAATAAATTTGTGCGGCCGACTTTATTCCTACTGCATTGTTTACATAATCGAACTTGTTTAAATACATGGCAATGATTTCCTGCTTGGTGTATTCTCTTTCTAGCTTCACAGCAATAATCCACTCTTTGAATTTACGAAGTACCAATTCCACTTTGCTTAAATCCTCCCGAGGAAAAAGCATTTTTGCCAACTGTTGTGAAAGCGTGCTTCCACCTCCACTAGCAGAGCTACCTGTTAACGCGCCATACACTGCACGCAACAGCGCACGCAAGTCAATTCCCGAATGGTCAAAAAATCGCGCATCTTCTGTAGCGATCAATGCGTTTACAACATGCGGAGAAATCTCTTGGAATTTTACATTTGTTCGGTTTTCTGCATAAAATTTTCCAAGCACCTTCATGTCGCTTGAATAAACTTCTGTTGCTAAAAATGTTTTCGGGTTTTGAAGTTCTTCTGTGTTTGGCAAATCGCTAAACATTCGTATGCACAATACGAGAACAAACACCGCCAAAATTGGTCCTCCAAAAATCAACCAAAACCAAAGGATGAATTTTTTATTGTTTTTGTTTTTTGCTTTTTCTGCTGACATTGTTTTAAAAATTCTTTTTTCGCTTCGTTATTTACATCCTGTAGACACATCCCTGGCCCCTCTCTAGAGGGGAATGGATTAGACTTTCCCGTTAACTTCTTCACACAAATTATGCTTGTGTGTCACTTCGAGCGGAGTCGAGAAGCGTAACCTATTCCGCTTTCTCAATTCGCAATCCAACATCTAAAATCAAAGGAACCGATTCTGGTCGCATTCCTTGTTGAATTTCAAAACGATAAATTCCCGCTTGAGGAAAACGTACATTTCGTTTGAATGGTATTTGATTATCGTATAAATCTCCCACTCCTGTTCCTAACCATTTTCCTTTTTCATCTGCCAAAACACATTCTAATGTGTCATTGGAAAACTTTCCATTCGGAAAAACGGTTTTGATAAATAGAAATATATTTCCGTAAGGATAGCCTTCTGCATTTCGAACGTTTACGTAAAAATGCGCTGCTGTTGCGGGATCTTTAATGTCTACATCAAATTTTACAACATTTTTTTTGTCCCAACCGCTTTCGGGTATTTCTTGGTTTTGCTCAAAAACACGGTTGTTGTCGCAAGATGAAAAAAACAAAACACACAACACCAGAAGCGCTGAAGAAAATTGAATTTGTTTTGTTTTTGTTTGCTTTGTCATTCTTAAAAATGTTTCTCTAATCACCTGCTATTCCGCTGGAGGTAGCGGAGTGTCGTTTGGTTTGTTATTATTTGGTCGGTTAGGCGGACGATTGTTTGGTCGGTTATTGTTCGGACGCGGACGATTATTGTTTGCGTTCGGATTTGGTTTGTTTTGATTCGGGTTCGGTTTGTTTTGGTTCGGACCATTGTTATCATTTCGAGCTTGTCGAGAAATCCCTGCCGGTTTGTTTTGATTCGGATTTCCGCCCGGTTTATTTTGGTTATTTCCTTCGCCCTTTCGCTTGTTTTTGCTTTTCGCTTTTTTGCTTTTATCGAAACGCGTTAAGCTGTCTTGTCCAACTACATTTTCATAATCTGGAGCTTTCTCTATAAATTTCGCTGCTGCCACTTTGATTAATAGGTCTGCAGGTTTAACGCTGTTTTTATTCATCTCCATAATTTCTTTCACACGATCAACAGGAAGCGGAATAAAATTATCGGGCTCATGTGTGTAAGAGAAAAACATGGTGCGTCTGAAAATATCTGTCTTCTGATGAAACGCTCTTCCTAATTCTGTTTCTAATTTCACATTGTTTACTTCTGGGAAATCTTGAAGTGCATCCATGTAACTATCCAATTCATAATTCAAACAGCATTTTAATTTTCCGCACTGCCCTGCAAGTTTCAAAGGATTTAACGAAAGTTGTTGGTAGCGAGCGGCACTTGTTGATACGGAACGGAAATCGGTTAACCAAGTAGAACAACACAGCTCTCTTCCACAAGATCCAATTGCGCCTAATCTTCCGGCTTCTTGTCGTGCACCAATTTGACGCATTTCAATACGAACTTTAAATTCGTCTGCCAACACTTTTATCAATTCACGAAAATCTACACGGTCCTCTGCTGTATAATAAAAAATTGCTTTTGTTCTATCGCCTTGATATTCCACATCGCTTATCTTCATCTGCAAATTCAGCTTCACCGCACATGTTCTGGCGCGATACATCGTTTCGTGTTCAAGGCCTTGAGCTTCTTGCCATTTTTCAATGTCTGCTTGTTTTGCTTTACGATAAACTTTTTTTATTTCTTCGGAATCGGATTTTACGTTGCGTTTTTTCATTTGCAAACGAACCAGTTCTCCAGAAATAGAAACTACACCAATATCGTGACCGCCCGTTGCTTCAACAGCAACAACGTCTCCAACATGCAGTTGTAAGTTATTTACGTTTTTATAAAATCCTTTTCTGCTGTTTTTAAATCGCAACTCCACGATGTCGCATGGCGCTTGACCACTTGGCAACTCCATGTTTGCAAGCCAATCGAATACGTTTAGTTTATTGCATCCGCCAGCTCCACACGATCCATTATTTTTACACCCTCCCGGTAAGCCATTGCTTGCTGTGCTGCAGCCTCTACCTGTTGAACATCCACTACATCCCATATTTTTTGTTTCTATGTCTTTTTTCGCTAAGCGAAAAGAATGGTTAAAATAAATCTTAGGGCTCCTTGCCTTAAGCTTTTAATACTGGTTTCGGCACATCCAACAGCTCGTTGAACTTAAACGCCAAATCCATAAATAAAATTTTTGCACTGGCATTCCGCTCCATGTGATAGTGCGCTTTGTTTAATTCTTCTATAAATCTTTCGATGTTGGCTCCGTGAATAAATGGAGAGAATTTTTTTACAAACTCTTGCTCATCTGCACTTAATCTTACCAAACTATCGTCCCCATAATTCATCATCGCACTTTCGCGCATGATGTGTAAAGCATAATTTAAAAATGTTTTTTGGCGCTCTCTTCCTGCCGAACTCACCTCGTCTATCCAAGAGATCACTGCTTTCGGATCAAACTTTAAACTTGCACGCATCAACTTCTGAAAGCTTGCTAAATTTTGTCCGGCATTTTCATTTGCACTCACCAAACTTAATGCTTCTGCATAGCTTCCTTCTGCTAAGTGTGCTGTTTTTTCTGCCGCATCAGCCGTTTGTCCATGAATGGAAACAAGCGCTTCCATCAAATCGGCATCGCTTATCTTGTTGATTTTTATGAGTTGTGTTCTCGACACAATTGTGCGTAACAACTGGTCTTCGTTTTCACAAACCAACAAAAACAAGGTTTTGTCTGGCGGTTCTTCCAAAATTTTCAACAGCTTGTTTGCTGCTGCTGGATTCATCTTCTCCGCTTGCCAGATAATCATGATTTTATATTCCGACTCGTAAGTGGTTAGGCTCAGCTTTCTCAAAATCTCTCCGCTTTCTTCGACACCAATAATTGCTTGTTTGTTTTCTGCAGATAACTGCTCAAACCAACTAAACAATGTAATGTAAGGATTATCCAGAAACGCTTCTCTCCATTGAACCGCAACATCTGTACTCGATTTCACCTCTTTGGAAAGTGCTACCGGGTAAACAAAATGTAAATCGGGATGAACCAACTTGTTGTATTTTATGCAGGACGAACATGTTCCACAAGAATCCTCGTCCGTTTTGCTTTTACAGGAAATGTATTGTGCATACGCCAATGCCATAGGCAGACTGCCAGAACCTTGCGGACCCAGAAACAGTTGAGCATGACTAATCCGCCCTTCCTTAAAAGAGCGAACAAGCCTATCTTTTGTTGCTTGCTGACCTATGATTTCTTTGAATAGCATTGTTTTTTAACGCTTTCAAAGATAATAAATCATTTCAACAAAAAACGGGTTTTTGTGAATTTTTGAACATCGGAATGTGTCTAAGTTTAAGTTGATTATTGCAAAACAATTTTCTGGGTTTTGCTGATTTTATTGCCCGAGTTGGCTTTTAGGAAATAAACCCCTTTTGGTTGTTCAGATAAGTCTATCGTAAATTCAAAAGGGGCTTGTTCAGATTTATAAACTCTCTTGCCTAAAACATCAAAAATTTCGATTTGTGTTTTTTCAGAAAAGGCTGTTTTTAGGTTTATTATTCCTTTTGTGGGATTTGGAAAAATGGAAATTGGTGTTTCGTCTGAGTATTCATAAAGGCCCACTGGACTTGGAAGCACGCACGAGGCAATCCACCCGTTTGAATAAACAGTTGCGCCACTGTCTACATAGCAAACCAAATTATCCGACCACTCAAACGGATCTATTAGCATTTCCAATAAGCCGAACGTGCTTCCAATTCCTTCTATAATCGAAACATAATCTGGGTATCCTGCAGTAGAGGAAACATGAAATTGCTTATGAAACATTGTTCCCACCATAACGGAATCAATCGCAGAAACAAAATTGCTTCCCAAAAAGTAAGAGCTGTTATTATAAGAATATGCCAAGGTGTCCCCAACACTTAAGTTAAAATCATACAATAGTATTTCAAAAGAAGAAATAGCTGTGTCCGATAAAAAATAAATGTGTTTGAATCCGTCTTCTCTTATTCCACCAACATACTGGTTTGTGTCTGTCATATAGGGCCCTGCATAAATAGCCCACGGACCGCCCGTTGATTGATAATGTGATTCTAGAATTGTTTTATAAACCTTATGATATATGTTGCCAGAAATTAAAGTGTCGCCATTAAGAAAATAAGAATAATCTTGTTGGTCCATCCAAGGAAAATCCCATTGCTGGCTTAATTGTCTCCAAACCGCACTGTCCGTTGGAAACGGCTGATAGAGTTGAGCAACATTTATTTTTGCAAAACAAACAAATACTAAAAGTATTGTTATTCGCTTCATTAGGAGGTTTTTATGTATGCCAAATTTAATGAAATTTCGTATTAAATCAAAATCATTTTTTCGTTTGAAGAGAAAAGTTATTTTTGCACCACAAAACAAAATCTCTATCCCATGAAAACGGTCGACAATTATAATTTCGCAGGACAAAAAGCATTGATTCGTGTTGATTTTAACGTTCCACTAGATGCTCAATATAACATCACAGACGATACTCGTATTCGTGCAGCGTTGCCAACCATCAATAAGGTTTTGAAAGATGGCGGATCCGTTATTTTAATGTCGCACTTGGGTCGTCCGAAAGAAGGTCCTGCCGAAAAATTTTCTTTAAAACATGTTGTAAATCATTTAAGCAAACTCCTGAATCGTCCTGTTGCATTTGCTTCCGACTGCATTGGAGATGTTGCCAAGAATGCTTCTTCTGCTTTAAAGCCGGGAGAAATATTGCTCTTAGAAAATCTTCGTTTTTATAAACAAGAAGAAAAAGGTGATGTTGATTTCGCAAAACAACTTTCGGAGCTAGGAACGTTTTATATAAACGATGCATTCGGAACAGCACACAGAGCACACGCTTCCACTGCTGTGATTGCACAGTTTTTTCCAAACAATAAATGTTTTGGATATGTAATGAGTGGAGAAATTGCAAGCGTGAACAACGTTTTAAATAGTGCCGAAAAACCTTTTACGGCAATTATGGGTGGAGCAAAAGTGTCCGACAAAATTTTAATTTTAGAACAACTAATTAATAAAGCGGATAACATTATTATTGGTGGTGGAATGGCGTTTACGTTTGTGAAAGCGCAAGGAGGACAAATTGGAAAATCACTTGTTGAAGAAGATAAAGTAGAAACAGCTTTGAACATTTTAAAAACCGCAAAAGAAAAAGGAATTAATATTTATATTCCTGTTGATGCAGTTGTTGCTGATAATTTCTCTAACGAAGCAAACAAACAAACAATTGATATTAATGCTATTCCTGATGGTTGGATGGGACTCGACATCGGACCAAAAACGGAAGCTATTTACGCAGAAGTAATTGCAAACTCAAAAACCATTTTGTGGAACGGACCAATGGGTGTGTTTGAAATGAGTTCGTTTGAACAGGGCACAAAGTCGGTTGCAGAGGCGATTGTGGCAGCAACTAAAAAAGGTGCTTTCTCATTAATTGGTGGTGGCGATTCGGTTGCTGCCATAAATAAATATAAGTTCGCAAACGATGTTTCGTATGTTTCAACCGGTGGTGGAGCGTTATTGGAATACATTGAAAGCGGTAGTTTACCAGGTATTGAAGCTATAGAAAAATAAAATTCCGGAGTCACGCCCTTCTCCTTAAACAAGGAGAAGGGCCGGGGATGAGGTCTACTCTATCGGCTCATAAAGCCCATAAACAATCGGATTGCTTTCAATCACTTCTACTTTAAAGTTTCTTACTAGCGCTGCTTTTTTATCCCGATTCCACACATAAATTTTAATCGTTGCATTGGGGTGTTTTTCCAAATCCATTCCCGAAAACAAATGTGAAACGTATATGGAATTAAAAAACAAGTCTTTCGTTTTGTATTCATCATGCCCAGAACCTCGCCATAACAAGGATTTTCCCTCGTCTTCTATGGCTACAACAATTGTTGGGTTAGATTTTTCTTTTCCAACACTAATCTCTGCACTTACATTTAAAATGCTGTGTCTCGCTTTTATTATATCATTCAATTTTGCTGAAAATCCAGTACTGTATTCTTGGGTGCTATCAAGCTCCATGTAAAAAACACCGGGATATACGGGGTCTTCCGACATGTTTTGGTTTTTCTCCCAATAGCTTTTTTTGTTCTTTGTTAAAAACACTTCGCTCTGATTTTCAGAAAAAACAACCGTTTCTTTAATCTCTTCTTTCGGTTTTACTTTTGAAAAACAATACACCGTAAATGTAAACCCCTCGTTCTTGCTTATAACAAAAGGGTAGCGCTCTTTGATTAATTGATAATATTCCAATGGCAAATTTCCCGCAACAAAATAATCTGTTTTTTCATTTTCTAAATAAGCTAAAAACACTTTTGTGTCGGGTTGATCTACTCTTAAGTAATTAAACTTGTTTCTATATTTATCAAAATAAAAATCCACAAAACCGGGCATTGCTGCATGTGCAATGGAAACATTTTTTTCTCCAAACGCTCCAATTGCATCATTGCTCATAAGAGCCATTTCTTCATACGGTTGTCTGTAGAAAACAGGCCAATGGTTTCTGCAAGAATAAAAAAGTGTAAAATAATTGATGAAAAGAACAATCACCACAACGGCTGTTTTTATTGAGCTTTTAAGTTCTTTATAAAAAGAAAAAATAAACATTAATAAAAAGGGAAGCGAAAATGTAAACGTAGAAAACTGTAAAACGGGTGACTTAAAAATAGAAAATAAATATGCCAATATTGGAACAAATAAAGCCCAGACCAATGCAATAATTCGCATTGTATCAAACACCTTTCGTTCGCGATTTCTCAAATAAAAACTTGCCAAAAACAAAGCCCCAACCAAAGCATAAACAAAATACGAATAGTGAAACAAATATTTTAAAAACGTTAACAACCAATCCGGCTGAGGTTTTCCAAGCCAACTCTCTTCTCCTCCTCCACCAATGGATAAATGAAAAAGTAAAATAGAAACGTGTGGAACAAAAAGCAAAATCACAGCAACGCACATCAATAAATATTTTTTTGCGTTTTGTTTGTTAAGAAAAAACAAGCCTGTTACACCCACCAACCCTGCAAATAACAGACTGAAATAATGGTTGTAAGCACACAAAGAGGCAAACAACACAAAACCAAGCGCGTATTTATTTTTGCTGTTTTCTATGAAAAAGAAATTTGTCCAGCACCAAACCATCATTACCGAAAACAACATTCCTGTTGCGTATGGTCGCTCTAATTGCCCATACATTGTTGGGAATTGAAGAGTTGCTAAAAAAGCGCACGTCAAAATAGCAACGGTTGGGTTAAACCACTTCTCCGCAATTTTATAAGAATAATAAATGGAAAACAAGCCACACAAAATAAACGGAAGCCTTACTGTTATTTCGGTAGTTCCAATAAATTTAGTCCAGTAATGCACAAAAATGGGAACAAAAACAGGATGAACGTCTGTGGTTTTTGTCTTGTAAATTAATTCCGAAAAGCTGTTTGCCTGCGACCGAATAACAGCGCTCAGTTCATCGTGCATAAATTGCATGGACGAAAAATCCCAGCAACGAATAGCTGCTGCAACCGCTAAAACAAAAAGCAGCAAATAAGTGTTGAAGGATATTTTTTTTATGAAACTCAAGCCTTTTTCAGCGCTTTCAAACAAAGGTCTTCCTGTTTGGTCATTTCCGCTTTCGCGATTTTTGATTTGTCTTTGTAGCCTAATAAATGCAATACACCGTGAATCATTACGCGGTGCAATTCATCTTCAAAATTAGGCTTCTTCTTCCGCTGCTTGTCGCCCTGAGCGGAGTCGATGGGTGAAAATGTTGCTGCGTTTTCTTTTACTCTGTCAATGCTGATAAAAATATCGCCCGAAATCGGAGCGCTTGCTTTTGTCGTTTTCGACTTACTCCCTCGGGCTGTCACTTCGAGCGGAGTCGAGAAGCGCGCATCGTCTTTCGAATAGTCAAACGTAATGATATCGGTATGGGTATCGTGATTCAAATACTGTTTATTGATGTTTAATAAAAAGCTATCCGAACAAAAGGTGAAAGAAATGTTGCCTACTTTTTTCTTGCTCGCCCGAATCGAACCTATGGTTCGTGGCGAGTTTTTTGTAATTGTGGTTACAATCCAACTTTTTAGTTTGGATTTGTTTTTTAGTACAAATGTTATGTCTTCGTTGTTGAATGTGATCATTTTCTACTTTATCCCCTTCCGCTCGCGCCAAATTTGATTAAACGATTTATTCACTACTTGCGGTAATTCTCTGCGTTCGCCCCACTGTTTTTTGAAGAATTGCTTGATCATAAAGTTTTTCAGCTTCGCTCCGCCTTTATCCATTTTACTGCGTTTCAGCATAGCGCGTTTCCAAAAATGCCAAACCCAATTTTCGGTTTTAGTGGAAAGTTTCATGTCAACAGATTGTTTTCTGTTAATCTGTAAAAGCTTGTGAATATCAATTTTAACGGGACAAACTTCAGTACATTTTCCGCAAAGGGTAGAAGCAAAACTCAAATGCTTAAACTCTTCCATACCTTTAAAATGAGGGGTTATGATAGAGCCAATTGGTCCGCTGTATGTTGTTCCGTAAGTGTGTCCGCCTACTGTTTGGTAAACCGGACAAGCATTTAAACACGCTCCGCATTTAATACAAGAAAGTGCTCTGCGTTGTTCTGTTTCTGCCAAAACGGTTGTGCGGCCGTTGTCTAAAAGAATCACATACATTTCGTCTGGACCATCTTTTTCTCCTTGTTGTTTTGGTCCTGTGTAAATCGTATTGTAAACGGTTATGCTTTGTCCTGTGCCGTATGTAGAAAGCAGCGGCCAGAATAAATCAAGATCCATAATGGACGGAATTATTTTTTCTATTCCAACAATAGCAATTTGAATCTTTGGAAAAGCCGCTGACATCAAGCCGTTGCCTTCGTTTTCGGTTACCGCCACCGCTCCAACATCTGCAATTAAAAAATTTCCTCCGCTGACTCCTACTTCTGCTTTGCTGTATCTCAAGCGTAATTCCTCGCGAACGAAATTTGTAATTTGCTCAGGAGTAAATTCTATGGGTGTTTGTTTTTTCTCGTTAAATGTTTGTGCTACTTCTTCTTTTGAAAGATGCATTGCCGGTGTTACAATGTGGTACGGTGGCTCTTTGCGGAGCTGTACAATGTATTCACCCAAATCTGTTTCAATGCTTTCTATTCCTTGTTCTTCCAGTGCTTCGTTAAAATTAATTTCTTCGGTAGCCATAGATTTTGCTTTCACCACCGTTTTTGTTTTCGCTCTCTTCATTATCTGAAGTGCTTCATTCGCGGCCTCTTCAGCATCTGTCGCCCAAATTACTTTCCCTCCACGTTTGATAAAATTCGCTTCAAATTCGATCAAATATTTATCCAGATTTTCAATTGCTTTTTGCTTGATGGCTGCCGCGCGGGTTTTCGCAAGTTCTAAATTCGAAAACTGTTCTTTTCCTTCCAACACTTTTTTATCATACTGCGAAATATTGTACAATATGGTTTTGCGATGTGCTAAATCGAACGATTTTATTTCGGCTGCCTCTAAAAATAATTCTAACGCTCCTGACATTTTCCTTTTTTTGAAATTTGAAATTTTGTTTTTTAATCGCTTTTTGCCAACTGCTCGTTTGCCAACCTTTTCCGGTGCTACTTCTTATTCGAATCAACCACAACCCGCTCATTCCTATTCGCCAACTCCCATGCTGTGAAAAAAACCAATCGTGTGATTTTTTCCATTTTTTCGAAATTTATTTTTTCTACTTCATCTGTTTCTTTGTGATAATCTGCATGAACGCCATTAAAATAGAAGATGACAGGAATTCCCTTTTTTGCAAAATTGTAATGGTCGGAGCGATAATAAAAACGGTTTTTGTCGTTTTCGTCATTGAATGTATAATCCAATTCTATGTTTGTATACGTTTTATTTGCCTGTTCGCTAATCTTGTGTAGTTGTGAACTCAACTTATCAGAGCCAATTAAATAAACATAATTTGTGTTCTTTTCGTGTTTCTCATCTAGCCTTCCAATCATATCAATATTTAAATCGCAGACCGTATTTTTAAGCGGAAATTCGGGGTGCTCTGTATAATATGCTGAGCCTAACAATCCTTTCTCTTCTCCGGAAACGGGCATAAACAAAATGCTTCTGCGCGGACCGTGTCCTTCTTTTTTTGCTTTCGCGAAAGCTTGTGCTAACTGAATTACCGCAACTGTTCCCGAACCATCATCATCTGCTCCGTTATAAACCACATCACCGTCTTTTCCAAGATGATCATAATGTGCGGTGATAATTATCAGTTCTTCTTTTAAATCTGTTCCTTCTACATAACCCAAAACATTTTCCGCTTCAATTTTTTTAACATTGTTTTTTACATCAATTACAAGGTTTGATTTCGCCTTTATTTTCAATGGTTTTCCGCCCTTCGAAACTTTTTCAATGCATTCTTCTATGCTTATTTTTTTGCCGCGTGCGGGTCCTTCGGACAGAATTGCATTCGCCATTTCTTTCGAAATAAAAATAATTGGGCTCTCTTTTTTCGGTAGGTCTAGTTTTAGTGCTGCGCTTTCTAGTCGGTGTTTGTTGTCTGCTATTCCTTTTGCCACATCGTCTACTACCACCAAAATTGCTGCTGCGCCTTTCTCTTTTGCTTTTTCTGTTTTTGCTCTCCCGTAGGTTGTCCACACAGATGGCTTTTCTGTTTTTGTGATGATAGATTTTCCGTCTAAACCATAAGGTTCGCCCATTAAAATCATTACAACCTTGTCTTTTATATTAACGCCTTTGTAGTCATTATAATTCTCGCCTTCTATTCCATAACCCAAAAACAAAACGCTGGATGTCATTATCGTTTGTTCGCTCATTCCAGGAAAATTATAAAAATCTTTATTTCCTGTGAATTTCTTTTCGTTAACCATTACGTCTGCCGGAACAGGCAAAATCATATTGAGCGGATATGTTTGATAATAGGTGTTATCCTTATAAGGAGGGATTCCAAAACCCTTAAACTGATTCGAAATGTATTCTGCAGCCATCTTCTGCCCTTTCTGTCCCGTTTCTCTACCTTCATATTCATCAGACGCCAAAATGGTAAGGTGGGTCTTTAGGTCGTTTGCAGAAATTATTTTAGAATAACGAATGGCTGTTGTGTCCTTCTGGGAAAAAAGAAGCGTTGGAAATAATAATAGTAGAATTGTTTTTTTTATCATCATTCGTTTTACACACGCCTTGTCCCTCTCAAAGGGGGAATACATTCTGTTCAAGATGTTTTTTCGTTTTTAAAATCAGTTAAATTTGTTTGTCACCATGAGCGGAGTCGAATGGCGTAAATTCGTTTTGATTAGTAATTCGTAACCTAACACCCTTCGCTAATTTTCTTAACCCTATCACTGTGTCTTCCGCCCTCAAATGCTGTTGTATAAAAAAGGTCTATGCACTTTTTTGCTTCTTCTTCTGACATATATCTTGCTGGCAATGTTAAGATATTGGCATCGTTATGTTGGCGTGCCAGTTCTGCTATTTCTGCAGTCCAACACAATGCCGAACGAATTCCTTTGTGTTTGTTTGCGGTCATGTTTATTCCGTTTCCGCTTCCACACATCAATAAACCAAAATCAAATTCTTTACTTTCTACTCCGTTTGCAACAGGGTGAGCAAAATCTGGATAGTCGGCACGCTCTTCTGAATAGCAACCAAAATCTTTTATCTCATAACCTTTTGATACTAAGTAGGGTTTTAGTTTTTCTTTTAAAGAAAATGCTGCGTGATCGCAACCAATCGCTATCTTCATTTTTGGAATTTTAATATTAATGCAACGTTATTAACAGCTTTTTAGGCTTGTGAACACGGTTGTAAAGTTGAAAAATAAAGTGCTGATAATTAGACCTCTGGTTTTTATTTTATCAACACGATTTCTGTTGATAACAAAAGAATATGTTGTAAATGTGTAGAAGATTTTTCTTGCTTTGTTAAAAGAAGGTATTGCTTATATTATTTTTTGAATATACAACCCCTTTTTTGTGAGAACTTAACACGACTAATCAACAATTTGGTAACATAAATTAACGTACTTTTGTATAGAAGTTATTAAATGAAAAGCATACTAACAACATGTTGATAAACCAAAATAATCCTATTGTTCAGCATGTTATACTCTAAGAACTTTTTAATTAGTGTTGGTTGATTGTTAGAACTCGTAATTGCAATGCTTTTCTTGTTTTTTTTTACACTCAACTAACAGACCAATAACAACAACAATTTTTTAAATATTTTAAATTAAAAAGATATATTATTATTATGGGTGGTCATTCATTGGAAAAAGGTTTTCTAGATATTCCGATTGATTTTTCTCTAGATTTGTTTGCTGAAATAAACAAGCTCAAAAAAGAAAAAAATGCAATCATACTTGCCCATTACTACCAGGATGCTGACATTCAAGACATTGCCGATTACATCGGTGATAGCTTGGGATTATCGCAGGAAGCAGCAAAAACAAATGCCGACATCATTGTGTTTGCTGGAGTTCATTTCATGGCTGAAACTGCAAAAATTCTTTCACCCACAAAAAAAGTTTTATTACCAGATTTAAAAGCAGGATGTTCATTAGCAGATTCTTGTCCGGCAGATAAATTTTTGGAATTCAAAAAACTTCATCCTGATCATTTAGTGATTTCATACATCAATTGTTCTGCAGATTTAAAAACCTTAACCGATATTGTTTGCACTTCAACCAACGCTGTTCAAATTGTAGAAAGTTTACCAAAAGATCAAAAAATAATATTTGCACCAGATAAAAACTTAGGTGCATACATCAACAAAAAAACGGGAAGAAACATGTTGCTTTGGGATGGAGCATGTATGGTTCACGAAATTTTTTCTTTAGAGAAAATTGTAAAATTAAAAAATCAACATCCAGGTGCAATTTTATTAGCTCATCCTGAATGTGAGGCAAATCTTCTTGAAATAGCTGATTACATTGGTAGTACAACAGGTATATTAAATTATGCATCAAAATCAAGTGCAAAAGAGTTTATTGTTGCAACAGAATCTGGTATCATTCATCAGATGCAAAAAAAGAATCCAGATAAAACGTTTATACCAGCACCACCGAATAATTCTTGCGCTTGTAATGATTGTCCTCACATGAAATTAAACACGTTGGAAAAGCTGTATAATTGCCTAAAATATGAGCAACCAGAAATTTTATTATCAGATGAATTAATTGAAAAAGCAAAGAAACCCATTATTAGAATGCTTGAATTATCTAAGCAATTTGGATTGTAGTAAATATAAATAATTGATTATCAATATTTTAGTATAATTAATTAGTTTAAAGTCCTTTAAATTATGTACTTTTACGGACTTTTTATAAATAAAAAATGTTTAAAGAATACGATGTTATAGTTGTTGGTGCAGGTCATGCTGGTTGTGAAGCTGCTGCTGCTGCTGCTAATATGGGTTCTTCAACATTGTTGATAACCATGAACATGCAGACAATAGCTCAAATGAGCTGTAATCCTGCTATGGGAGGAATTGCAAAAGGCCAGATTGTGCGTGAAATTGATGCATTGGGAGGTTATTCAGGAATTGTAACAGACAGAACTGCAGTTCAATTTAGAATGTTAAATCGCTCAAAAGGACCGGCAATGTGGAGTCCCAGAGCACAAAGTGACCGTTGGAAATTTGCTGAAGAATGGAGATTAATGCTAGAAGCCACGCCCAACTTGGATTTCTGGCAAGACATGGTAAAAAGTTTAATTGTTGAAGAAGGAAAAGCAGTTGGAGTAATTACTGGAATGGACATTGAAATACGAGCAAAATCAGTAGTTCTAACCAATGGTACTTTTTTAAATGGTTTAATTCATTTAGGTGAAAAACAATATGGTGGAGGAAGAGCGGGCGAAAAGTCATCAACAGGAATTACCGAACAATTAGTAAAATTAGGGTTTGAAGCAGGCAGAATGAAGACGGGAACGCCTCCAAGAGTTGATGGTCGTTCACTTGATTATTCTAAAATGGAAGTGCAACACGGTGATGAAAATCCAAACAAGTTTTCTTATTTAGATGTTGATCAATTTGGTTTTAAAGTAGAAAGAAAAGATGCTTTTAAAAATGGACCAGAAGGTCAAATACCCTGCTTTACAACGTATACTAACGAGGCTGTTCACGAAATTTTAAGAACAGGTTTTGAAAAATCTCCAATGTTTTCTGGAAGAATTCAAGGACTTGGGCCAAGATATTGTCCGAGCATAGAAGATAAAATTACACGTTTTGCAGAACGTGATAGACACCAAATATTTGTTGAACCAGAAGGGTGGAACACAGTAGAAATTTATGTAAATGGATTCTCTACTTCCTTGCCTGAAGACGTTCAATACAAAGCATTGAAAATGATTCCAGGTTTTGAGAACGTAAAAATGTTTCGCCCTGGCTATGCAATTGAGTACGACTACTTTCCTCCACAGCAGCTCCATTTAACACTTGAAACCAAGTTGATAAACAACTTATATTTTGCTGGACAGATTAACGGAACCACAGGATATGAAGAAGCGGCTTGTCAAGGTTTGATGGCAGGAATCAATGCACACTTAAAAGTTAATGAGAGAGAGCCATTTATTTTACAGCGTTCTGAGGCATATATAGGCGTTTTAATAGACGATTTGGTAACTAAGGGAACAGACGAACCTTATCGCATGTTTACTTCACGTGCTGAGTATAGAATTTTGTTACGACAGGACAATGCAGACATTCGCTTAACTCCTAAGTCTTATGAGTTAGGATTAGCAAAAAAGGAACGACTAGACCGAGTAAAGATTAAGCAAAGAAGCACACAAGAAATCATCGCTTATTTCAAAAAAGAAAGCATTGACCCAAGTGAAATGAATCCTGTTTTGGCAACAATCGGCTCCGCTCCTATTTCACAAAAAGTAAAAATGTTCGGAGTATTAACCCGGCCAACAATTACACTTTTGGATTTTGCATTGGCATCAGAAAAGGTAAAAGAGTTCATTTCAAAATATGATTTAGAGAGCATTGAGCAGGCAGAAATTTTGATGAAATACGAAGGATATATTTCAAAAGAACATGAGTTGGCAGACAAACAATTGAGGTTAGAAGATTTGGTTTTGCACGAAGATTTTGATTACATCAGACTTACATCTTTGTCGAAAGAAGCTCGTGAAAAATTAACAAAAGTTCGTCCTAGAACAATCGGACAAGCATCAAGAATATCAGGAATTACTCCATCAGATATTTCCATTTTAATGGTTTATTTAGGTAGATAGTTTCACGTGGAACATGAAAATATTTGAAAAGATTTTTTGGAAGATTAGTAAAAATGCTGGCTATGTTAGTGAGTTTTTTGATCATCTGTTGTTGGCAGAAAACTTTGAAGTGAGTCGCTTTTTCGAAGGAAGCGAAAGCCATATTGTTTACAAAAGAGGAGACCTTGAATTCGATTTTTGGTGGGAAAAAGGAAACCGTCCGGTCCTATTTTTAAGAAAAGAAAACCGTCCAGTTGAAACAACAATTTATTCAAACTTAATGTCAAAGTACCGCGGTTCTTCTAAGGATTCAATTGGACAAAACACCTACTTTGTATTTGAGAAACTAGATATTGATGAGTACTTTAGTGAGCACGTTTTGTTTGTTAAAGGCTATATAAAACAAGATTAGTTCCACGTGGAACACAACACCGGTTTATGGAGAAACAAGAGCATTGTCCGATTTGTAATTCTGTTCAACTTGCCCCCTTTTTGGCTTGCATTGATCACACTGTTTCACGTGAAACCTTCCAAATTGTAGAGTGCGAATCGTGTGGATTTAAGTTCACAAATCCTCGTCCAGAAGAAAAAGATTTAGGAAGATATTATAAATCGGAGGAATATGTTTCTCATTCAAATACCAAAAAAGGCTTTATAAATTCGACTTATCAGTTGGTGCGAAAATACACTTTATTAAAGAAGCTTCAGCTCATTTCGAAGTACTTTAAAACCGGAAAAATTTTAGATATTGGGTGTGGAACGGGAGAATTTTTGAACACATGTAAAAGTGCAAAATGGGATACATTTGGAATTGAACCAGACCCAGATGCTCGCCAAATGGCGATTAAAAATTACGATTTGAATGTTAAAGAAGAAGAAGAATTAAAGAGTTTTCCCGATGCTAGTTTTGATATTATTTCGATGTGGCACGTTCTAGAACACGTACCCAAATTAAACGAAAGAATAGCCGATTTAAAGCGCCTAATTAAACCTAATGGTATCATCATTATTGCGGTTCCAAACTGCAATTCCCTGGACGCAAAAATCTATAAAGAACAATGGGCCGCTTATGATGTTCCTCGCCACCTTTATCATTTTACCCCAAAGGATATTGAGTCGGTTTTTAAGAAACACCAGCTAAACACCTTCAAGATCCTACCAATGATTTTCGACTCTTTCTACGTTTCAATGTTGAGCGAAAAAATTAAAACAGGTCAAACAAATATCCTACGTTCCACGTGGAACGGTTTCCGATCTAACCTGTCTGCAATCAAAACCGGCAAGACTTATTCCAGCCAAATTTACCTTATCCGGAAGAATTAACTCAACCATCCACACTTTAAATATCTGAACACAGGAGCTCATTTTTCACCAACTCTTGATGTTGTTTATGCCTCAAATTAGCGATTCTCACACCTGCTGTTTTCAAGAATTCTATACACACTTTCCACTCAAATCAACTCCCCCTTTGAAAAAGGTGATTAATCAGGAGGAAAACTCAAATCCCCAAACGAAGAAACCAAGACAATCTTATGTTCTTAAATCAACTCCCATTTTCTCAAATGCACTCCTTCGAAGAAATTGGCCAAAGGGGCTAGGCGAATTATTAATCAAAAACAAGAATCCCAAATAAAGAAATCAACCTAAAATGCGGACCTAAATCAACGCCCCAATTTCCTATAAAGACCATTTCGCAGAAAGAAACGCTGCGGGGATTAGAAGTTTGAGTTTTTACCAAAAACAGCCCAATCGGACAAATTAGCTCCAAAATTTGCCCAAAAACAGCCCCTCGACCTGAAATAAGCGCCAATACGAGCAAAAAGCCCCTCGCTAGTGTCTTTTGTTGTCCAGGAAGGCAAAAGGCTCTTAAAGCGGCCAAAAACAGCTCTTTCTGCAGGTCTTTCTGGGCGCTGATTACAGCATATTTGCTTGGTTTTTGGTGTCTTTTTCTTATAATTTTAAGAAATTCGTGAAAAATAACGCTCAAGTTTTTCAAAATGAAAAAACGGGAACGATTGAAACTTGTTGAAGCGAACATTTAGGAATAAAGAATTTGAAAGCGAAAACAAAAGAGTTTCTTACTTTTGGAAAATACCAGACCTGTTTATTTTCGTAAATTCTAAAACATAAAATTTCTTATGGACAATTCTTTTATCCTCAACCACCTAGGCGAAGACCGCGATGAATACTACGGCTCCGTGGCACCACCTATTTTTCAAACGACCAATTTTTGTTTTAAAACGGTAGCAGAAATGCGACAAAAACTAACAAAAGAATTAGAAACGCCATTTTATACAAGAGGCTATAACCCTACAGTGGCGACACTTAGAAAGAAATTAGCAGCGCTAGAGAAGACAGAAGACGCACTTGTTTTTTCAAGTGGAAGCGCTGCTGTTGCTGCAGCGATAATGAGTGTTGTTAAGGGCGGAGACCATGTTGTATGTGTGCAAAAGCCGTATAGCTGGACCAATAATTTACTTTCGAAATACCTCGCAAAATATGGCGTTACACACACATTTGTGAGTGGGGGAGAGGCTGCAGATTTTGAAAAAGCGATTCAGCCAAACACAAAGTTGATATACCTGGAAAGCCCGAATTCATTAACTTTTGAGTTGCAAAACATTGAAGCAATTACAAAATTAGCGAAGAGCAAAAACATCACAACCATTATTGACAATAGCTATAATTCACCAATTAATCAAAACCCAATAGAAATGGGAATTGATTTGGTGGTACACTCGGGAAGCAAGTATATCAACGGACACAGCGATGTTATTTGTGGAGTTGTTTGTGGTTCACGAGAACGAATTATGAAAATGATGGCAGAAGAATACATGACGATTGGAAGCTGTATTTCGCCACAAGACGCAGGTTTAATTCTGCGTGGTTTAAGAACAATTGAACTTCGGGTAAACCAAAGTGCCAAAAGCGCTCAAAAAGTGTCAGAATTGCTAGAAAATCACCCTAAAATAAAACAATTACATTATCCTTTCTCCAGCAAAAATCCGCAATTAGAACTCGCTAAAAAACAAATGAAACAGGGTGGCGGACTTTTGTCCATTGTGATAGATGCAAAAGACGAGGCAGGAGTAGAGCGGTTTTGTGATAACCTAAAACGCTTCATTATGGCTACCTCTTGGGGTGGATATGAATCACTGTTATTTCCGCTTTGTGCATTAGCTGCAAGCAAAAGCTTCGAAAACCCTTTGCCTTGGAACATGGTAAGACTTTATATTGGCTTAGAAGACGCGGATTTGTTGATAGAGGATTTGAAACAAGCTTTAGATAAGGTTTAACTTAAAACTAAAAAAGCCCGAAACGACTTCGTTCCGGGCTTTTCGGTTGTTATTAATTTATTCTTTAATAAAACGTGAGTGAGTAATTTCGTCATTGTTTGTTGTCTCAACAAAATAAACTCCGCTCGGAAAATCAACAAAATCAAGGCTTACGCTATTTCCGCTTACATTGTTTATTTCTTTTACAACCTGTCCCGCAACATTCACAATCTTCACATTGGCTTTGTTTGCAGGTGTTGTAAATGAAATTGTTAAGTTGTCGGTTGCAGGATTTGGAAAAACAGAAACAGCGTTTTCTTCAGAAAAAGCGGTAATTCCGGTTGCAAGAGCACAGCAAGTTCCACCAGTTGAAACATTCTGCGTGCCAGTCCAGCAGCCGTATTGAACCTTGTGCATAAAAATGGTGCTTCCAGGAAATAAATCCAAGAAATAATCTTCCACCTGATCAACAGTGTTGCATCCGCCCTGATTTGTAGTAATAGAGCAGGTGGAGGCACAAATAATATTTGCATTTCCGTTTGGGTTAGAAAGACTAGCAGGAGGATAAAGCGTAATTGTGTTTACTGAACCCACAGGTGTTCCGGTAATATTCGTATTTATAATGCTGCCGCAATGTGCGTTGTTGGCATTATATCCAGCATAAGCAACAGCCGTTACAGCACTCGCCCCAATTCCTGAAATATTAATGTTGACACCTTCGTAGCCAACAACACCAATTTTTATATTAGCCATTGGAGCATCTAAATTGATGTTCAGCGTTCCGCCATCATAGTTAGAAAAAATAATTAGATTTCCTGTTGGGTTGCAAATTGTTTGTGCAAAAGCGGAAGAGGAAAACAAAAGCGCGATAAGTAAAAAGTAGTTTTTTTTCATTTGGTAGTTTTTAAGTTTAACAAAGCAATTTTAATTCTTTACAAATCGAAGCCTAGAAACATTTCCAGAATTATTTATTTCAATAAAATAAATTCCTGCAGCCTGCTCCGAAACATCAAAAACAAAAGCATTTCCAGCAATTTCTTTTTTCTCCATTACAATTTGTCCGGCAAGATTAACCATTTTGAAGGTGGCATCGGCCAAGGTTTTTTCTGAAATTAAATTTAGAGATCCATTGGCAGGATTAGGAAAAATAGAAATCGGATTCAATTTGTTTTCATCAATACCGCTGGCAATATCATTGTCAACAAAGACTATGATTGTTGCTGTTCCGCAGTAAGTGTCAGTAACAACAGCCGTGTAAGTTCCATATTCTAGGCCAGTAACATCTTCTGTAGTTGCCGTAAAACCGGATGGTCCAGACCAACTATAAGTAAATGGTGCAACGCCTCCGGAAACAGAAAGGTCGATGGATCCAGTGAAGAATCCCGGTGTTGTGTTAATTACTGTGTAGGTTAGGTCCTGCGCAAAGGCAACGCTAACAAACAACAACAAGGAAACTGAAAGAGTGATTTTTTTGATCATTTTAATTTATTTTATATCGTTTAAAAGATGCGTACTGCGTATTTCTTTATCAACTCGTTCAGTGGTGTGTGCTGATTTATATCGCTGTTTTTAATATACGAAACAGTATTATCGTCTTTGTTTATTATCAATGTGCTGCTTAACAAATTTGTTCCTACGCTTTTGTTTTTAGCAGCTACAATTCCCTTTAATGATATTTCATAAAGCCCGCCAACGTTGGTGGCTAGGTATGTTTTGTTTTTCAATGTAAAAAGAGAAAAAAACCCTTCTACCGGAAATTTTTGTACTTCACTGTGTTTCCATTCTTTTCCATTATAGTTCCAGATGCTCAGTTCTCCGTTGTTTGATATTGCCATTACAAATGATGTGTCGTTAACAACAACAGCATCATAAAAAAACCCACTGATCGTGTTTGATCTTCTTGTTACAAACAGATATGGATCGTTATATGCAAACGGATTCATATCCACGCTTAACATAATCAAATCCATTGGTGTTATCGTTTTGTTCGGCTCTTTTAACGAAGCAATGTTCATTCGCTTAATTGCCTCGTTTCTGTCGTTTAAAGGATGCAAAAAAAAACTGATTGCGAAAACACTTGTATCAACAAGATCCCAGGAAAAAGGAATAATTGGATCATCAAAGTTTCGACCAACGGGCATTGCAAGCAGCTTCGCATTTTTAAGTTTTGCAGTGTCTTTACCTATGTGTAATGTAGCCAGTTGTGTGAGCTCATCAATCGTTGTGAAAAAATAATTTCCATTTTGAATAATTATTTTTCGCTCCAGCGACTGCGAAAAAACGCAACACGAAAGAAGAATAAAAAAAGAAACAAAGAACGTTTTTCGCATTGTTAAAATGTGCTAATAGTTTCCGACAAATCGGACAAAGACATGTTGTTAGTAAAGAAACAATTGGTTGTTGATCCACTAGAATAACGAAACCCCCAGCCGCTGAAAGCCGCTGTTTTAATTGATACTAGAGAAGGAAAGGTTACACCATAACAAGCATCGTAATAAACACCATCAATCTTTGCAATTTGATGATTATTAAAATAAGAAGAAGGGCGAATGTTACAAGAACCAGGAATTCCCGATTGATCTGTTACGTCTGATGTTAGAAAAACATATTGATTGTAAGGCGGTGGAATGGTTCCTGTGGCTGTATTGTATGTGTTTCGCCAAGGAAAAGTAGAGCAGGTTCCTGCGCCAGTAGCCGTTCCAAAGGTCCAGTTTTTTACAAGAAAGCGATTAACAGAATAGCCGCAAACAAGATTGTTTATTGGTGTTATGTAAACATAATTGCTTGTGCGAACAACGCCTTGAATTTTTATTGTTGCTAAAAACAATTGCGCAAAAGTATAACATTGTGCATCGCGATACTGCAAAAGCGCGCCCAATGACGTGTTTGATATGTTCATCACTTTATAGTAAAACAAACTATCACCATTGTAGTTTAAAACGATTTGATCGGTGAACTCGCTCCACACTTTCGAAATAACAGCTGTGTCAGCACTCATATACTGTGCGTTTCTGCAGCTGATATCGAAAACGGTGTGGTACCATTTAAACGTTGTTCCTTCTGCTTGTGGAGCGCTGCGTGTTACATATAGCGTGTTGTTGCTGGTGCCAATTGGCTTCCAGGTTGTTCCTCCATCAAAAGAAATTTCCCAATTGATAGTGTATGGTTTAAATAAGCGAACAACAGAAGCAGCAAAAACGTGTGAGCCCACCGTAGCAGGATAATTAAATGTGTGTATTGTTGTTGCAGAAGGATTTACAACACAGCTTGCAGAGGTAAAGTTAATAGAGTCGGACCCAAAACCGCGCACATTAACCGTTGCAGGAACAGTTGGACAGTCAATGGTGAAAGAGGCAGCAGCACTCGGTGCTACACCACTCACATATGCAACAGGATTTTGTGTTGATGCTCCAGCAACATATTGCGGAGAAGAGTAAACCGAGCCCCCGACCAAGTCTCTTCGTATACCAAGGTTTCCGCCACTGAATGTGACATTTACCAAATCAACATTTGAGTATGTAAAATCTTGTGCCGTGGAATTGAAAGAAAATAAAACCAAAGCAATAAATAAGCAACGTAACGTCTTTTGCATGAGAAGAGTTTTTTGCTAATTTAAAACAAATTTTATTCTTTCAAAAGAAAAAAGAGGGAATATACTATTGTGGACGATAAACGGTGTATTTGCCTTTTTTTACATACGACAAATCAATTTCAGAAAAGATGACGAAGCGTTTGCCATTAGCATTTTGTTCGGCCATTGTAAATTTTGTTCCAGCAATCACGTTATAAACAATGGCAGTATGGTGAGGCAACTCTTTCCACGACCCATCAGGATATTCAACGTTTACTTTTTCGAATTGAATGATATCTCCCGCTTTTAATGCCTCTTTTTTCCCTAGCTCTTTTCCAAAAAGATAAGGAGGTGTCCAGGTGGCACCGGCATTGTTTAGGGCTTCTTTTGCAAGATCCCAGCATTCTCCTTTTCCAACTTTTTTACCCTTGTTTAAATCACAAAAAGCAAGAATTTTTTTTGCAATAGCAGAGGGCTCTTGTGCATTGGTTGCAAAAGAAAAAAAGAGAAAAAAAGAAATTAGAAAAAGAAAATGACGAGTTTTCATGACGACAAAAAAATTAGATAGAACCAACCTTTATCTTCTTACCAGGGATTAACGAATATTTTGCTCCGAAATTATTCAAACGCTTTAATTCATCAACCGTTGTTTTATAATTCTGAGCAATTTTGTATAAAGAGTCTCCTTTTTGAACTAAATGGTATTTGAACTTTCCGGATGCGCTTGTAGCAACACTGTTTGTGGCGGTAGTTGTTCCTGTTTTCTTTTCTGCAACGGTTGCAGCTTTCGTTTCAACAGGTTTTTTTCCATAAATGTAAATCGTAAGCTTTTTCCCAGGCTTAACGGTTGTCGATTTTAATCCATTCCAGGTTTTAATATCTGTAACGGTGCAACCATAGCGTTTTGCAATAGTGCTCAAGTGCTCGCCACTTCTAACGGTGTGGGTTTTAATTGTTTCTTGAGTAGCCAACGCTTCTTGGCTGTGAATTTTGCCTAGCCCTTTGTTGTAGATGCTGTCTTCGTTAGCAACAAAAATTCCCATCTTGCTCGATGGAAGCGCAAGTGTATATACTTCATCGGTAGAAAAAGGAATTACTTTCTTCTTATAACTTGGATTCAGATACATCAGCTCATCCTCCGGAATGCCCAAAACACTTGATAGTTGAGCAAAAGAAACTTGTTTTTTTACTGCAACCGTATCCACTTGTAAGAACGTTTTTTTAGGAATAGCAGTATAAATGTTGTGTTCGGCTGTATGGTTCATCACATAGTTTACCGCAATAAATGCAGGAACATAACCTTGTGTTTCTTTTGGCAAAAACGGACGAATTTCCCAATAGGTTGTTTTCCCACTGCTTCTGCGGATAGCCTTGTTAATGTTGCCCGGACCGCAATTGTAAGCAGCAATTACCATCTGCCAGTCGCCAAACAATCCATATAAATATTTAAAGTACTCACACGCTGCAACGGTTGATTTGTAGGGATCACAACGCTCATCCACATAAGAACTTACTTGTAAACCATAAATTTTTCCGGTAGGATACATAAATTGCCACAAGCCCATTGCTCCGGCACGGCTTTTTGCTAAAGGGTTTAAGGCTGATTCACAGATTGCAAGATATTTTAATTCCAAAGGCAAATTGTATTTGTCCAACTGCTCTTCAAACATCGGAAAATAAAATTGTGACAAGGCCATCATCCGAGAAACGAGCTCTCTTCTACGTGTGGTATACATATCAATATAGCCTTTCACAACAGGGTTGTATTGTAAATCAAAAGGAGAAGCGGCATCCAGTTTTGCCAGACGAGATTCTAAAATCAGTTCATCGTAACGCGGAACAGAATCGTGGGGAAAATTATATTTTGGATTTTTGGGATATAGAATTTTGCCATACCCTTTTTCAAACAAGTTTAATTTATATAAACTGTCAAGAGCAGCAGCAATGGGGTCGTCAACAATTGTTTCGGGCACATAAGGAACTGTTTGAGAGCGCAAAGTGTTTGTGCTCACAAATAAAAAAAGAAATGCCCCAACGACAAAAACCGTTTTTTTGTATGAAGAAATAAGTTTTACCACCTTTACAAATATCGTGATGATTGTTTACAAAAGCAAGAAAGATTATACCAACCCTTAATTCGTGCCGATAAAGTCGGGATGAATTTTAGGGTTGTAAATACCGAGTGCGAAAACGCGCCTCGGCATTAGACAGATAAAGCGTTTTTATCCACCAAAAATTGTTAAAGAAGAAAAAATGTTTTGTGAAAAAAAGAATTAGCAGGTCTTCATCAGATAATCTGAAAAGGCAAAAACCTCTGCGTCTGCAAAGTTTTTACCAATTACCTGAACACCAAAAGGCAAACCATTGGAGTGTTTTCCCATTGGCAAAGAAATCGCGGGAAGCCCAGTAATATTAGCTTGTACAGTAAATATATCTTCCAAGTACATTGCAATTGGATCAGCACCTTTTTGCCCGAATTCAAATGCTGTTCCCGGAGTGGTAGGCAAAAGAATGAAATCGTAACGCTCTAAAATTTCGTTTGTTTTGTTTTGAATAATCCTGCGAACCTTTTGTCCTTTGGAATAGTACGCATCATAATATCCGGAACTCAAAACAAATGTTCCAAGCATAATTCTACGTTTTACTTCTGCCCCAAAACCTTCTGTGCGCGATTTTTTATAAGTCGATTCTAAATCGGTTGCGTTTTTGCTTCTGTATCCGAAGCCAATTCCGTCAAAACGTGCAAGGTTGGAAGAGGCTTCTGCAGTAGTTAAAACATAATAGGTTGGAACCAAATAATCCAAAAAAGGAAAGTCAACAGCTTCAACAGTATGTCCGGCAGCCTTTAATTTACTGATGATTTCACTGATACGTATTTTTATTTCGGGATTTAATCCTTCGTTTTCCAGGCAATCTCTGATATAAGCAATACGAAGTTTAGCGGGAATATTTTTTAATTCTTTTGAATAAGCAGAAACGGGTTTTGATGAAGCGGTGCTATCGTACTCATCTTTTCCAGCAATCACTTCCATAATCAAAGCAGCATCCTCTATCGTTTTTGTAAGTGGACCGATTTGATCAAACGAAGACGCATAAGCAATAGCTCCGTAACGAGATACGCGTCCATAGCTTGGCTTGTATCCAACAACACCACAAAAAGAAGCAGGCTGACGAATAGAGCCGCCCGTATCTGTTCCCAAAGCCGCAATGCACATGTTGGCCGCAACAGCAGCAGCAGACCCTCCAGAAGAACCTCCCGGAACGCGATTAATGTCTAGTGGATTCAACACATTTCCATATGCCGAATTTTCATTGGAACTTCCCATTGCAAATTCATCACAGTTGCAACGGCCAATAAGAATAGCATCTTCGGCTAACAAGCGTTCAACAACCGTTGCGTTGTAAAGCGATTCAAAGCCCTCTAAAATTTTTGATGAAGCAGAAACTTTATGACCTTTGTAACACAAATTGTCTTTCAGCGCAATCACCATTCCTGCAAGCTTTCCGGCAGTCTTGGATTTTATTTTTTCATCAACAAGTTTTGCTTTTTCAAGTGCAGAGTGTTCAAAAACCTCTAAAAAAATATTTAGGTTTTTGTTTGCTTGAATATTTTGAATATATGAATTAACAAGCGCAACACAGGTGGTTGAGCCGGAATCTAAATCAGATTTTATTTCAGAAAAAGAGTTGTAAGTTTTCACAAGGGTTGCAGATAACGAATATATAAATCAAATCTTAATTTGGAAAACGAGGAATAAAAAAGCGAACCCACTAATCTTTTGGTGCTAAACTTCTGCACATAGATTTGTAATATTCGCGTCACACCGAGTGTAGTCGATTGCTTATCCGTATTTATTCTTTTTTGTCAGCAGAAGCATTGTTTGCGTCTTCTCCTTTAGAAGCGTCCTTAAATTCTTTAACGCCCTTCCCAAGTCCTTTCATTAGTTCTGGAATTTTTTTACCGCCAAAAAGCAACAAAACAATGATTAAAATAATAATCATTTCTGTTCCACCTAAACCAAAAATTAGAAATATACTGTTTAACATGATATTGTGATTTTAATTAGGATGCAAAGATACAAATTATTCGTGGGAACTAACAAAATCAAACTAGAATAGTCTTTAGTTTAATCCAGCTTTGTTCCGTAGCCATGAACTTTCACCCAAAAAACAATCCAACAAACGAGCCAACCAACAGTAGCAAGAACGCCTAAAAAGGGGATAATGTAACAACAATTGAGGATACAATAAAGAGAAACCAACGGGGCGCTACGACTAGTTATTTTTATACAACCAGTCTTCCGGATTTAGTTTTGTTTGTCCTTTCCAAACCTCAAAGTGCATCACTGTTTTGTTGTCATCGTCATCCAAGAGAACAGAGCCAATGTTTTGTTTTGTAGTTACCTTGTCGCCAACTGAAACATAAACATCTTTAAGGTTGGAGTAAATGGTTAAAAAGTCACCGTGTCGCAAAAGCACAAATTGTCCTGCTCCGGGCATGCTTACAACTGCCTTTACTTCTCCTTCAAAAACCGCACGAGCCACGGCCCCACTATTTGTTGTGATGTCAACTCCGTTGTTATTAATGTCGATGTCTTTCATTATCGGATGAGGGTGAACACCAAAGTGTTCGCTAATTTGTCCTTTTGCAACGGGCCAAGGCAATTTGCTTTTGTTGCTCGAAAAGGAATTAGATAACTGTTGCGACTCAGGTGTTAATACCAGCTTTTGAGGCTTTGGTTTGTTTTCTTTTGCCGCTTGCGCTTGGGCTTTTTCCAATTCTTTTTCTATCACACGCTGAATGGCCTGCTGTAACTTCTGTGCATCTTTTTTCTTCTTCTCCAGATCTTTTTTGAGTTTACTTTCTTGTTGCTGAAGCCCCGAAAAAACTTGTTCTTTCTCTGTTTTTTCAGATGTCAGATTTTGTTTTTCAGATTCTTCGCTTCCCAATAAAACGCGTTGATCAGATTTTTTCGTTTCTAATTCCTGAACTTTTTCATTCAACTGTTTTTTGGTGTCAATAATTCTTCCCGCTTGTTTGTGTCGATATTCGCTGTATTGCTGAAGATATTTCAAACGCATATAGGCTTGTTCAAAATCAGAAGCAGCAAAAACAAACATCAAGCGGCTATACGAATCCTGATTTTTATAAGCATAATAAATCATTTTTGCGTATTCTGCTTTTAATTTTGTAAGGTCTTTTTGCAAACCATTTATAGAAGCGTTATTCTCTTTAATTTGTTTGTTGAGCACCCCAATTTCATTGTTAATAGTAGCAATCAACTCTTCACGTGCGCTTATTTTTTTGTTCAGCATTACGAGTTGATTCAAGGAAAGTTTTTTGTTTTTCTTTGTTTCCGCAAGCAATTGATTGGTTGCATCAATTTCTTTTTGAAGTTGTTTCTTTTTGTTCTCTAAGTCCTTTTTAGTTTGTTTTTGAGCAAAAGCAGAATCCGCATTTAACAAAACGAAACAGAAAAGAAAAACAAATAAAAAGAAGCTACTTTTTTTCTTTAATTGTAATTGCCTCATAATTTTCAGGGATCTTAAATGGGAACGTTTGTTCTTCGTTTAAAACAAGTTTGGTGTAAGTGATGTCTATCTTAACGTTTTTTTGTGCCTTAATAGTATAATTCATTTTCATTGGAAACAACTGGGTGGAGTCCTTTAGCTCATATTCGCTGTATCTGGCATCAAAACTTCTGTCGGGGCCAAATTCATAAAATAATATTCTGGCAATCTTAAACGTTTCAGGAATCATATAAATACTTTGTGCCGGCTCTTTCAGTTCTTTTCCTTTTTCCATCACTTTTCTCAACCTCTTTTTCCGGATGGTTCCGAGTGTATATTGACAATTATCAATCCCGGGTTTTATTTTTTCGTCCTCATCATAAAACTCAACACTGTTGCCGATTAATAACGATTGCAACATTTCAAAATCTAAGTCTGTTCCTGCAATCTTACTTATGTAGGCGTAATCACCAACAAAAAATTTTCCGCCACCATCGCCAAGCGGGCGCTTAAAAAATTTTACGGAGTCTTTTGTAATAAACATTCTTGCGCCTTCAATGCCCAGTTTTGAAATCGACATCCAAATAACGCTGTCTTTTTTCATTCGAAGTGTTATTGTGAAAGAAGCCGAGCTGCTATCAATTTCTGCATCTACACTCAACTTGCCGTTCAGTCGGTCGAACTTAAACTCTCTTGATTTCAAATTGGATGTCAGTGTTCGGGCGTTTTTAAAATCTAAAATGCAGCGGCCATTATTAAGGGTGATTTTTTCGCGACTTTTGCAAGAATAGAAAACGGAAGAGACAAAAAGCAAAGCACAAACAATCCGAATGGAGCGTTTTGTGTTTAAAAATAAAAATGTGTTGCCTTTTTTATTCATACAATTTTTTGTCTGCAATCTTTTTATCCAGCAAGGAGGAGTTTCCTCCGTATTTTTTCGCGTCCATCCAAAATTTAATGGCATTATCAGCTTCTCCCAATTGATATAAAATATCTCCATAGTGTTCAAGAAGAGTGCCATTTGTTTTACCACCACCGTCTAGCGCTTTTCCAATCCAGACTTTAGCGTCATCGTACTTTTTCATCTGGTATAAAATCCAACCATAAGTGTCTTGAAAAGTACTGCTGTTGGGCTCAAGCGAATTGCATTTTTTCGACATTGTTTCTGCTTTTTCAAGATTACTATTTCGCAGAGATAAAAAATAAGCGTAGTTATTTAAAACAAACACGTTGGTTGGATTGTACTCTAAAGACTTTTCATAAGCAGCATCCGACTCCTCGTGTTTTTTTAATTGATTTTGAGCATCGCCAATCATCGCATAAAACTGAGCAAGCAAAAGGTTGTTGTCAAAAATAAATTCTTTTCCTTCCGTTAAAACAGCAACAACATCGGCATAGTTTTTTAGCTGATAATTTGCAACACCGTTATAATAATAGGCTAATGGCTGGTTGGGAAACAACTCTATTGTTTCTTTGCTTTCCTTCTGAAGTGAATTATAATCATTCAGCTCTGCGTCAATCTCTAACAACTGATTCCAAAAAACGTATTTTCCCTTATCCATGGAAAGCACTTTTCTGAACTGGGTTCTGGCCAATTCAAATTTTTTATCGCGGTACAAAAAGTCGCCATACACGGCATATGCTTTTGCTTCATCAGAGTGAACCTCAATAACAATTCTGCACAATTCATCGGCATCCGATTTTAGTTCAGGAAAATTTTCGGTGATGTCGTAATACGACAAAAGGATTTTGATTTTTGTATCAATATCCAGCTCTCTACTTTTAAAGGCGAGCTTTATTTCCTGAAAAGCCTTGTCGTTTTGTTTTAAATTTCGGTAATAATCTGCCAAAGAAAGGTGAACATATGCATTGGTTGAATCTATTTTAATTAATTGGTTATACGTTTCAAAAGCCAAGTCGTTCATGCCTTTGTCCTGATACAGCTCCCCTAATATTCCATAATATTTTGCGTCTTTCGGAAACGTTTTAATTAACTTTTTTGCTTCATCAACAGCTTTTTCAAAGTTGTTCGTGTTTTTATAAATTTTTAATTTTTGCATGGACGACACTTCTGTAACTCCAATCGCATCTTCTATTTTATTGTAAACCTTTATCGCATCATTTGTTTTGTTGAGATGTAAATAAATATCAGCTAACTCGTAATAGAAATCATAATTTTCTGGATTGTCTTTTACTAGTCGCTCATAAACGACCGCAACTTCTGACAGCATTTTGTTTTCTTTAAGGCAACTGGCATACAACAATTGGTACCAAACATTTTTAGGATCAATGGATGCCGCCTTTTTGCTATAAAACAAAGCTTGATTTTTATTGTTTTGAAAAGAATAAATATTGGCCAACTCGTACATGGTTGGGGCGCTGTTCGGGTCTACTTTTAAGGCTTGAGCGAAAAGTGTTTCGGCCATATCGTAATTTCCGAGGATGCGTTCTTTGTTTGCATCAAAGAAAAGTCGCTTGAACAAAACAATATCTTTTTCGGAAAGACTTTTGTTTGGGTCCCTTTTGGAGTTGTTGGTTTGAGTGGTTTTTGGCGCTTTGCAGGCAAAAATAAAAAGCACTAAAAACACAACAAAAAAAGATTTGTTTTTAGAAAAGAAAAAAGAGAAGAACAGTTTCCAATTTGTCAAAGTCGTATTTTTATCTGATCGTGCTATAATCTCCAATGCTTAAATCATTTGATTTTCCTGTGTATTCCGAATAGTTTCCGATCATCGAGTTGCCGATGTCAGCATTTTTAATTTTACTATTCGTTTGAATAATGCTGTTTTTTACAATAGAGTTTTCAATTATGGTGTTGCTCCCAATGGATACGTGTGGACCTACAACAGAATCTATCAACTGTACATTTTCGCCAATAAAGCAAGGTTCAATAATTTTTGAATTGGTGTTTTTATGAGAGGCCGCAACTATTCCTGTACCTTTTATAAATTCTAAAACACGCTGATTGGTGTAAACCGTTGCGTCTTTGTTTCCGCAATCCAACCACTCCGTAACCTTCCCTGGAGAAAATTTCGCTCCTTTTGCTTTCATGTTTTCCAAAGCATTGGTAAGCTGATATTCTCCCTTTTCTTTGATATCGTTGTCGAGCAAATATTTTAATTCTCGTTTAAGATAATCACCATCGTTGAAATAATAAATACCAATAATTGCTAAATCAGAAACAAACTCTTGTGGTTTCTCTACGAAATCGGTAATCACATTATTTGAATCTATTTTTACAACACCAAATGGTTTTGGGTCGTCTACTTTTTGAACCCAAATAATTCCTTCTTTGGAAGAATCCATTTTAAAATCAGCTTTAAAAAGAGTATCAGCAAACGCAACCACTACTTTTCCTGTTACACAGGGCTCGGCACACATAATGGCGTGTGCTGTTCCTAGCGGTGTATCTTGATAAAAGATGCTTCCTTTTGCTCCAAGCGCCTCTGCAACTTTTACTAAATTGTCTTCTGCTTCTTTTCCAAAACGGCCAACAACAAAAGCGATTTCGTCTACTTTTTCATCGCAAACTTTTATGATGTCTTCCACAATGCGTTGAACCATTGGTTTTCCTGCAATCGGAATAAGGGGTTTTGGAGTTGTTAGTGTGTGTGGGCGCATTCTTTTGCCCATTCCTGCCATTGGGATAATTATCTTCATAAGCTGATATCTCTTTTTCTGTTGATTTATTTTTTGCCAGTACTTCCAAATCCGCCTTCACCTCTTCCGCTTTCTTCTAATACTTGAACCTCTTGCCATTCGGCTTGTTCGTGCTTCGCAATTACCATTTGTGCAACTCGTTCACCATCGTTTATTGTAAAATCATCTTTCGATAGATTTACTAATATTACTTTTATTTCTCCTCGGTAATCCGCATCAATTGTGCCAGGTGAGTTTAAAACCGTTAACCCGTTTTTAAATGCCAATCCGCTTCGTGGACGAATTTGTGCTTCGTATCCAGCAGGTAATTCAATAAACAATCCCGTTGCAACAAGTGTTCTTTCCAGCGATTTTAAAACAATTGGAGAATCAATATTTGCCCGCAAGTCCATCCCCGCAGCCGCTCCTGTTGCATAAGTTGGCAACTCATGCTTCGATTTGTTTATGACCTTAATCTTCATGTTAGTTTTTTAAAATTTTGCTTCTCCATTTGCCACGCGAACAACACATAACCGATAAACAAGAAATTATTTATAATAAGATTTATTGTCGAAGATTCGGTTTGAATCAAAAGAGCAATAAAGTACAAAGTTAAGGATAAACCTAAGTAAGTGAAGATTCGTTTGAGGTCGTAATTAACAGGGTAATGTTTATTACCCAAAAAGTAGGAAAGCACCATCATGCTTGCATAACAAATAAGCGTAGCCCAAGCAGAGCCCATATATCCAATGCGCGGAATCCAATAAAAGTTTAAAGAAATGGTAATGATGGCGCCAAAAATGGTCAACAAAGCACCATAACCTGTTTGTCCGGTAAGCTTATACCAAATCGATTGATTGATAAAAACGCCCAAAAATAAATTCGCTAAAAGTAAAATAGGCACAACACCCATTCCCTCTCTAAAATCTTCTCCCACAAAATATTGTATCCACGACAGGTTCATGGTTGTTCCTAAAAAAATAATCGCACAAATAATCACGAAATATTTCATGATGAGAGCGGTCGTTTTTTTTGAGTCTTTGTCTTTCGATTGGCTGAAAAAGAAGGGCTCGGCAGCAAAGCGAAAGGTTTGAATAAAAATAGTCATGATGATAGAAACCTTGTAACAAGCGCCATAAATACCCGTTTGGGACATGGCTTCGCTTTCGGGAAGGAGGTACGTTAATAAAACACGATCGAGCGTTTCGTTTATCATTCCTGCCAAACCAGCAATTAACAGAGGAAATGCATAAACCATCATTCGTTTCCAGAGTGGCGAATCAAACACATAACGCATTCGAAAAATTTCAGGTGAGAGCAATAAAAGGGTAACCAATGTTGCAATCAAGTTGGAAATAAAAATATAGCCAACACCAATTTCTGGATTGTAAACAGCCTCTACAAATCCTTTGTATGCAGACTCTTCCGCTTCGTAAACAGGCTTGCAAAAGAGAATAAAAAACACATTTAGTCCGATGTAGGTTGCAATATTAATCACTTTAACAATCGCAAAACGCTTGGCTTTGCCTTGTTCGCGAAGCCTTGCGAATGGAATACTTGTAAGTGCATCGGTTGCAATAATGATTGCAAACCAAACAACATACTCGGGATGTCCAGTAAATTTAATGCTTTCGGAGATAGAGCCAGAAAACGCGCTAGCGAGAATAATAAACAAAACACTGGTGGTGAAAACAGAAATCAAAGCAGTTGTATAAACTTTTTGTTTGTCGCTTTCGGACTGTGAGAACTTGAACAGAGCCGTTTCCATTCCATAAGTAAGAAACACTAACAAAAAGGAAACATAAGCATAAGCGGAAGTAACAACACCAAATTCTTCAGTAGAAAAATTATAGGTAAAAAGCGGAGTAAGAAGGTAATTCAACAATCTCCCCACAATAGTAGGCAAACCATAAATAGCGGTTTGGGAAGCGAGTTTTTTTAGTGGATTCAAATTATTTTCCTGTGAAATTTGCTTTTCGTTTTTCTAAAAATGCAGCGGTTCCTTCTTTGAAATCTTCTGTAGCAAAGCATTTTCCGAATTCGTTTATTTCTGCATTAAAACCATCAACACCATTTTCAAAATAAGCATTCACACTATTAATAACACCAGTAATTGCTTTGGGTGATTTTGTTTTTATTTTTTCTATTACCCCTAAACACTTTGTCATCAATTGATCGGGAGCAACAACATAATTTACCAAACCTAAATTTAATGCCTGTTCAGCAGTTAACATATCGCCAGTCATGTGTAGTTCCAAAGCTTTTGTTTTGCCAACATATTGAATCAATCGTTGTGTTCCTCCGTATCCTGCAATCAAACCAAGGTTTACTTCCGGCTGACCGAATTTTGCATTGTCACTTGCAATGCGAAGGTGACAAGCCATCGACAATTCACAACCACCACCCAATGCAAAACCATTTACAGCAGCAACAACAGGCTTTGAGCAGTTTTCGATTTGTTTAAAAACGTCTTGTCCGGCTTTCGCAAGCGCCTTTCCCTGTTCAATTGAAAGGCCAACAAATTCTGCAATATCTGCTCCTGCAACAAATGATTTTGGACCAGCTCCGGTAATAATAATTGCTTTCACATCGTTGTTGGCTTCTCCGTTTTTAACTGCAAGTCCAATTTCCTCAACGGTCTTTTTGTTGAGTGCATTTAGTTTATCGGGGCGATTAATGGTTATAGTTAAAATATTATTTTCTACTACAGTTAAAAGGTTTTCGAATGTCATAACGGAAGGATTAAAAATTTCGGTGTTCTTTAACATAATTTGTGATGTACTCAATAATTTCTTTTGTGTCTGTGCCGGGAGGAAACAGCTTCCCAACACCAAGCTTATTAAGGTTTTGTATGTCTTTATCCGGAATTATTCCACCACCAGTTAAAAGTACATCGTTCAAACCCTTTTCCTTCATTAACGTCATAATTTTTGGAAAAACGGTGTTGTGAGCTCCTGATAAAATGCTTATTCCAATTGCATCCACATCTTCTTGTAGCGCAGCATTTACAACCATTTCGGGTGTTTGACGAAGACCAGTATAAATTACTTCCATCCCTGCATCACGCAAAAAAGAAGCAATTACTTTTGCTCCGCGATCGTGTCCGTCAAGGCCAACTTTTGCAACTAAAACGCGTATTGGTCTGTTCATAATAACAATATTTATAGGACACGAATATACAAAATGTATTGCTAGGAAAATGCCTTTTCGTAAGAAGTAAATTGAAAAAAAAGAGATGTATTAAAGAGACTTTATTCTTCGGAATAACAAGGCAAAGAAACGTAAAAGGTTGTTCCCGCACCTGCTTTTGTTTCAAACCAAATTCTTCCATTAACTGTTTCAACAATATTTTTTACCATTGCCAAACCAAGTCCCATTCCACCCGTTTTGGTTGTAAAATTTGGAACGAATATTTTGTCGAGTACATCATCGTTGATTCCGTTTCCGTTATCAGCAACAGAAATCAAAAACTGTTGTTTTTCCTCTGTTAATGCCACTATAATTTTACCTTTTCGTTCTTCTGGAATTGCTTGCGCTGCATTTTTGATTAGGTTGTTAAACACCCTTAAAAGCTGCTCTTTGTCTGCATTTACAAACGCATTGGTTTCAATTTTGGTTTCAAAAATAAGGTCTAAGTTTTCTGAATCGTGAAAAAGAGCAATGGTGTTTACTATAAGTTCTTTGATGTTTATTTTTTCCAGATTCGCTTTTGGCATTTTGGCAAAATTTGAAAACTCTGTTGCAATACTCGATAGCGTATCAATTTGTTCGATGATTGTTTTTGTTAAGCGTTCCATTTTTTGATCCATGTCGGGGCCATCATCTTTCCAGGTACGCTGCAAATGCTGCACACTTAACTTCATTGGTGTTAACGGGTTTTTAATCTCATGAGCAACTTGTTTTGCCATTTCTCTCCAAGCGCTTTCTCGCTCCGATTTTGCCAATAAGTCGGCACTTTTAGAAAGCTCCGCAATCATTCGGTTGTATTCGCTAACCAGACTTCCAATCTCATCATTTTCTTTCCACTCAATGGGTTCGTTGGTTGTTCCAAGTTTAATTTTACTCAATTTGTCTTGAATTAATTTCAGAGGCTTGGTTACATAATTTGAAATGAAAATGGCTGTTACAATCGACAAAGCAAAAAGCAAAACATAAATATTTATCAACGCAACCAAGAAGCCGGAAATTTCTTTTTCCAATTCGCTTTGTTTCGCAAAATAAGGCAGATTAATGTATGCAAGCAATTTGCCCTCTTTGTTTTTAAACGGAATATAAGCGGACAAATATTCCAGTTTCCCGATTCGTTCATCGTGAATAAATTCTGATTTTCCTAAAAGAGCTATTTGTAAATAAGCTTCCGGGTTCATTTTTTTTGATGTCAATCCTTCATCAAAAACTTTTGAACGAGACGAAGCATAAAGGTTTCCTTCCACATCATAAAAGTTAATATCTGTGAAGAAAACAGAAGAAGATTTTTTTAGAATAAAAGCAACATACTCTGTTAAGCCCTTGTTTAGAATGGGCTCTGTTGATAGCTTGCTTTCTGCATCAATTAAAACAGAATGAATTTTTTCGCTGATATTTTCTTTGTTTTTTACTTCAAATTGTTGTTTGATATAATAAATTGTTCCCCCACCAAAAAGGGCAAGAGAAGCAAGCACAATAAAAACAAGCAACACTTGAATACGATATTTAAAGCTGAAATTCTCTAATAAGCGGCCTAATGAAACTTGTCGAAAAAACAAAATAGATAATAAAAGCAAACTAAAAAAAGCAAAAAGATAGGAAAAGGTGGTGACCTTGCCAACCAAACCATCGTTGCGTTTGCTAAGCACAACAAGCGTTTCGGGATTCGGCCGATAAAGCAAATGATTAAATCCATCTTTCTTTTGAAAAACAAAATCATCTTCAGAAACTTTAAAATCAAAGGACGTTAAGTGATAAGTATATTTTCCATATTGATTTAAAAGCTGATTGTATTTGTATTTCGCATAAGAATAATTACTCAACTCTTGTGATAAACCAATGTTTCTGTCGAGTAGCAACTCTGGAAAACCGACCTCGTCAGATACAAACTTGGCATCCAGCTCAACGTATATTGTTCCATATTTTGATGTAGTAGACTGCTTTTTGAATAAAGGAAGCTTTGCCAGGTAACTTATTTTTCCGGAAGAGTTGTTGATAAAATAAAATCCCTCGCAGGAAGTTTCTTGTCCGCGTTTTTCAATCAATTCATCAAAGTAAAAATTATTATCGAACACAGGATTTTGTGAACGAATAATAGGTGCACAGGCGCTATCAAAAAGAGCAACCTGTACATCGTATTTTTCCCAAAAACCACTGAAATATTCTTGCTTGATTCTTTTTTCAAATGCTTCTGGCTGTTTTTCCAACCCGCTGACCAATGATAAAAGAATCGTGTCGGCTTGAATTTTTTTCTCTACATCTTTAAACAAGAGCTCCGCAACAGGGTCTTGTTCGGCAGCCAACTTTTCTGCATAAATTTTTCTGCTCTCTATTTCTTTCAGTCCTGAATGTTTTATGAAAATATGTACGGAGTATAAAGAGAAAAGAAAAACCAAAAAGATAATACTTGAGAACGGATAAACGGTTTGCTTTCGTTTTATCAATGCAATAGAAAGCACTAATAAAAAGGGCCAAAAAATCACAATCAAATCAAGTATTCCAAGCAAATGCGAAATAAGCGTGTGAACAGCTGCAGAAACAACAAACACCAATAAATATTGTTTGTTATCTAATTTTAGTTGCTTTAAAACAGACACGAGTTTATCGGCAAACAAAAAGTAGATAAAAAGCAAAAGACCAATTATAATAATCCCAATATAACTGTATTGATTAAGTGTAAAAAGATTATTTATTCCAAAAGGAATGTTTGAATTTTTAATTAAACCAGTAAACAAACTGTTGATTAACCAAGAAAACCAGAAGAAAGCAAGGAAGAACAAAAACGACAAAATAAGTTTGTTTAATTTTTGCAATCGGTTTACTAAGGCATCAAATTCGCAATCATTAAAAAAGGTATACGTAACATAAAACAATAGAAAAACATTTAATAATAAATCACCCAAAGAAGTGAGCCAAATAGAGTTTGCGTTTGCAAAAATGCTCGGACTAAACAAATCGAAAGAGTAAAAACTTTCCGGAAAACCAAACTTGATAGAGAAGTATCGGAGGGCAGAAATCAAGAGCAAAAAGGTGATTGTAGAATAATTTTTTCCGTGTTTTGATAATAAATCGGAGTAAAACACTTTTAGAAATGCAATTAAAAAAAGGAAGCCAAGCAGGCTTAAAAGAACAGACGCGTAAGTTGCTAGCGAAACCGAATTGTTTGCAGGATTGAACTCTAGGGAAAATAAATAATCGCCATTGTAATTCCTTACATCATTGCTAGCATTGGGATTGTCGGTAATTAATTTTGTTTCGGCAGGAACAGCAAAATCTTTTTGAAACTCATTTACTAAATATTTATTTTGATAAGGATATTCATTTTTTACAAGCACCAAACCAACGATGGCCTTTGTTGTTGTTGCATTTGTATGTGGGCGAACCACCTCAAACCAACCGTTGTGAAGCTTTGCCATTTTAGAGTCCAAACAAACTTCCTTTACCCAGTTTTCAACAGCAATTGAATTGTCGCTCCAAAACTTTAAAGTGTCGTTTTCATAAATTAACAACGCAACCCCTTCATCTTTCATTAACTCACTATAATAAGAAGGACTTTTAGCGAAAAGGTCATTATAGTTTTCAGATTCCGCCCTTTTGGCAAGTACCAACATTTCTTGATTTAAGCGCTGTTCTTTTTTATGTAAAACACTTTCAAACCCTGTTATTGTTGGAGCCGCACCACCTGAAAAGGTATAATAAAGAAATGCTCCTGTTGCCAAAAAAAGGAAGGCAAACAGAAAAAGAGAGTATTTGTTTTTAAAAAGTTTTTTCAAGAAAATTATTATTAATACATTTAGTGCTCATGAAATGTAGTATCCGATAAAACAAAGGTGCAAATAAAATAAATAAACAAGGCACATTCAGCCACAGAAATTGTACCAAAGAGTATGGCTCGTCAAAAACAAAAAAAAGAAACAACCGAATTGTCCATTGAAAAATCAAGCGGCTTTGATTTTTCGAGCTTTAAGATGCAGGCGATTATCCTTGTTTTTATTGGCTTAGTTTTTTATGCAAATTCTTTTTCGAATGAATATGCGTTGGACGATGGAATAGTTATTCAGAACAACGATTATGTGCAGCAAGGTTTCAGAGGAATCCCGAAAATATTAAGTACAGATGCCTACGAAAGTTTTTATCGCCAAATGGGAGCCACACAACAGCTTGAAGGAGGAAGGTACCGACCATTTTCGGTTGTTACATTTGCTATTGAACAACAATTTTTTGGTAGCAACGAAAAAGTAAAACCTCTTGATGATGTGGCAACTGTTAGACATTTTATGAATGTGGTGTATTATCTTTTGTCGATTGTGTTTTTATTTTTCCTTTTGAGAAACTACATTTTTAAAGAAAACCATTTAGCTGCTTTTGTAGCGTGTCTCGTTTTTCTAATTCACCCAATGCATACCGAAGTGGTTGCGAACGTAAAAAGCCGCGATGAAATTTTATCTCTTTTGTTTATTGTTTTGACGTTTATTGCTGTTTTCAGATTCCGCGAAAGCAACAAAAAGTCAGAGCTTTTACTCGGACTTCTGTTTTATTTTTTAGCATTGCTTTCAAAAGAATATGCCATCACCTTATTGGTTTTGATTCCAATGTTGTTGTATGTTGTTTTAAAAGAAACGCTTTCAAAAGCAATAGTCACAAGCATTCCCTTTGTTTTAGTCGCGCTTGTATATCTGTTGATACGTTATAAAATTGTTGGAGCCGGAGCTAGCTTCGAAAATCCGGATGTACTCAATAACCCTTATTTATATGCGAGTAAGCCCGAAAAATTGGCTACAAAAATGGATGTACTTTTGCGGTATCTAAAACTTCTTTTTTATCCAAATCCGCTTTCCAGCGATTATTCCTACAACACCATTCCTTTTGCAAATTTCAGTAGTGGCAGCGTTTGGGCTTCTATTGTTATTCATATTTCCCTTTTTGTAGCAGCGGTAGTTTTATTTTTTAAACGAAATATTTTATCGTTTGCAATCACATTTTATTTATTGCATTTGTTTTTAATCTCCAACTTAATTTTTAACGTAGGCGCAACAATGGGAGAGCGAATGGTTTATCATTCTTCATTCGGATTTGCAATAGGAATAGGGGTTTTGGTTTCCTGGATATTGAAAAAAATAGCACCTGAGCAAACACGAAAAATTGTTGCTGTATCTTTTGGTAGTCTTGTCGTTATTTGGTGTGCAGCAAAAACAATTAATAGAAATGCGGAATGGAAAAACGATCAAATGCTTTTTATTGCAGATGCGAAAACGGTTCCAAACAGTGCACTAGTTAATGGAAATGCAGGGAAAGCATACATTGATTTGTCGGAAAAACCAGAAAATAAAGCACAAGAAATTGAGTTGATTAAAAAGGGAATGTATCATTTAAGTCGCTCGGTTACTATTCATAATAAGTATGTAAATGGGTATTTAAATTTAGGTGTTGGTTATTTTAAACTGAAAGAATACGACAAAGCAAAAGCAAACTGGGACAAGGCCAAAGAGATTTATCCAAGCAACCCATTTATTAAAAGAAACCTTGATTTATTGGGTGTAACCTATTTTAATGAAGGGATGACGCTGGGTGCCAAAGACATTCCTGCAGCGATTGTTTGGCTTGAAAAAGCAGTAAGTGTGGATTCTACAAATGTAGAGTATTGGTATAACCTAGGGGGAGCGTGCTTTACAAACAAAGACTTTGATAAAGCAAGAAATGCATGGTCGAAAACATTACAGCTAAAGCCAGATTATATACAAGCACAACAGGGAATGTCAGCGCTGCCAACTAAATAGTTTGAAAAACGATTAATTTTTCTTATTTTTGGTTATAACATTTTTGTATTGAAACAACAACTACTCTTTAAAATGTCGGTTACAGGTAAAAAATATTTTCTTTTCTTGTTCTTGTGCCTGTTTGTTTCGTATAGCTATGCTCAAAAAGGAAAGAACACCGAATCGCAAAGCGCCATAAAATTTACAGAGAATAAAAATCAGTGGGACAAAAAAGTAGTATACCGCGCTCAACTGGATGGAGGTGTTTTGTTTTTAGAGAACAATGCATTCACCTACAATTTCTATGATAAAGAAACGCTCCGTAATAATCACATGGGGAAAAACAAGAGCAGCACAGGAAAGCCCGTAAACTCTCACGCTTTCCGAATGACGTTTTTAAATGCATTAAAAACTGTTGAAACATCTGCCACACAAGTTACTCACGATTATTGCAATTTTTATTTAGGAAAAGATAGAAAAAAGTGGGTGGGCGGAGCGAAAAATTATAGAGAAGTAAATTACAAAAATCTTTACTCAGGAATAGACCTTCAAGTTCTTGGTCTTGAAAACAGTTTGAAATACAACTTGTTTGTTGCGCCTATGGCAGACGCAAACAACATTTCCTTGTTTTATGAAGGACTTGATAACATCAGACTTGAAAAGGGCGCTTTGCTTTTAAAAACAAGTGTAAATGAAATGACAGAGCAACATCCATATGCTTATCAGTGGATTGGTGGAAAACGCGTGGAGGTTCCTTGCGAGTTTGTTTTAAATAATAACAAAGTAGGTTTTCAGTTCCCCAGAGGATATGACAAAGGATACGAATTAGTGATTGACCCCATCTTGGTATTTGCTTGTTCTTCCGGTTCAACCGCAGACAACTTTGGAATGACAGCGACTTATGATGCAGATGGAAATTTGTATTCAGGCGGAACCTGTTTTGATATCGGATTCCCTACTACGCTTGGCGCATACGATGTTACATTTAACGGTGCAACAGCTTACGGACGAACGGATGTTGTTATAACCAAGTACGATTCTTCGGGAACATTTTTACAATATTCAACATATATTGGAGGGGCAACAAGCACAGAAATTGTTACAAGTTTAGTAGTAGACGGTTCAAACGAATTGCTTTTATATGGAGCAACAGGGTCGTCTGATTTTCCTGTAACACCAACCGCATACGACACAACATTTAATGGCGGAATTCTTTTACGATTTGTTTATAACGGAAGTTATTTTGATAATGGAACCGACATCTACGTTGCGAAATTTAATTCCACAGGAACCTCTCTTTTGGCATCCACATATATTGGCGGCTCATTAAACGATGGAGTAAACGTAAACAACGATAGTGTGCTTTTTTCTTCCGGCCCTCCAGCAGTTTATGAATTTCCTTCGGATTCGTTGCAGTATAATTACGGAGATCAGTTTCGAGGAGAAATCAATGTAGATCAATATGGAAACGCCTATATCGTAAGCTCTACACGCTCAGGAAACTTTCCTACGGTAAGTGCATTTGATAATACTTTGGGTGGAAAACAAGATGCCGTTGCATTTAAATTCAATAACTCCCTCTCAACATTGATTTGGAGCACCTATTTAGGAGGAAGTAATAATGATGCCGGATATGCTTTGTCTATTGACGACTCAACCAATGTTTATATTACAGGCGGAACACGAAGCAATAATTTTCCCACAACAGCTGGTGTTTTACAACCAATATATGGAGCAGGAAAAGCAGATGGCTATATCACAAAAATAAAAAATGATGGCTCCGCAATTTTATATTCTACTTATTGGGGCACCGGAGCATACGATCAATGCTATTTTGTTCAATTAGATAAAGACAACGATGTGTATGTTGTTGGACAAACAGAAGGCGCAATGCCTGTAACAGGAGGCGTTTACAGCAATCCGGGAAGTGGACAGTTTATAACAAAAATGAATGAGTCGTTGAATACGCTCATTTTTTCTACGGTTTTTGGTAATGGAGGCGGAATACCAAACATTTCTCCATCAGCATTTTTGATTGATTATTGTGAAAATATTTATGTTTCAGGTTGGGGAGGAAAAATTGTTCCGCCAATTACAAGTACAACAGGAATGCCTGTTACGTTTGATGCTATTCAACCAACAACTGACGGACATAATTTTTATTTGATGGTGCTTTCTACCAATGCCGCTTCTTTGTTGTATGCAACTTATTTTGGTGGCGCAACTAGCTGGGAGCACGTGGATGGAGGAACGAGTCGTTTTGATAAAAAAGGAATTATCTATCAATCGGTTTGTGCAGGATGTGGAGGCAACGATGATTTTCCTGTAACTCCGGGTTCGTGGCCTTATACAAGTCCGATCTATACACCTTTCACACCAGGCGTTCCTTCAACAGGAATTAATATGAATTCGAATTGCAACAACGGAACGTTTAAATTTGATTTCCAAGTTGCAATTGCAGATGCAAATTTTACTTTGGATTATTTGGATGGTTGCGCTCCATTAACGGTGCAGTTTGATAATCAAAGTTCTGTGGGCTCGTCCTACATGTGGAATTTTGGCGGAGGTGATACTACTTCAACCGATTTAAATCCAATCAGAATTTACCCAACTCCCGGAACATATCTTGTTGAACTTTATGTAAACGATCCAGCGAGTTGTAACTTGTGGGATACTGCATATCAGTATGTAACCGTGTATCCGCCAATCACAGCCGATTTTGATTTTACCACTGTTCCTTGCACAAATCAGGTTTCGTTTACAGATTCATCAGCGGTTGGTCCTGTTTCCTGGCAATGGAATTTTGATGACGGAAACTTCTCCAGCACGCAAAATCCAACACATATTTATGATTCAACAGGTACATACGTTGTTACGTTGATAGCCACAAACAGTAATGGTTGCAAAGACACAACGGATGTTACCGTTAACTTTGTTGGAGCCGTTCCTGTTACCGTAAGCCCGAACGTTTCTATCTGTGAAGGAAACACCGCGCAGCTTTTTGCGACAGGTGGATTTGCTTATCTGTGGTCGCCTTCAATAGGGCTGAGCGGAACAACCATCTTCAATCCATTTGCTAGTCCGGATTCCACAACAATTTACACCGTTGCTATTTCAACAGTAAATGGACTAGGCGACACCTGTGTTCAGATTCTGTCAACAACCGTTTTTGTATCAGACCCTACAACTTTCTTGCTTTCTGCAACAGCAGATGACGACACGTTGAGTGCAGGAGAAACAACAATCATTCATGCGATAACCGATACCACACTTACCATTATTTGGAGTCCGGCATCCAGTCTTAGTAATCCATCATCGTTTAATCCGATAGCATCGCCAACACAAACAACAACCTATACTGTAACAATAATTGATTCGCTTGGCTGTCCGAAAACAGCAACAGTAACCATTTATGTTGTTTCGATGCAATGCGATCCAGCGGATGTTTTTGTGCCCAATACGTTTACTCCAAATGGAGATGGACAAAATGATATTTTATATGTAAGGGGAAACATGATTACCGAAATGTATTTTGCTGTTTACAATCGTTGGGGAGAATTGGTGTTTGAAACAACAAAACAAAATGTAGGTTGGGATGGAACATACAAAGGGATGAAAGCCGACCCGGCAGTGTTTGCCTGGTATTTACGAGCAAAATGTTATAACGGAGACGAACTGAAAAAACAAGGAAACACAACAGTGATTCGATAAATGAAAAAAAATAAAATCATACCGTTTTTATTTGTATTAAGCGTTGGTTTTGTCCGCGCTCAGGACATTCATTATTCGCAATTCAACGCTTCGCCACAAAACTTAAATCCGGCTCAAGCGGGTTTGTTTGATGGTGATTGGCGCTTTGTTGGGAATTTCAGAAGTCAGTGGTCGGTTATTCCTGTTCCATACAGAACCTTTTCAATTGCTGCAGACACACGTTTAAGTACGAAATTAAAAAATGATGTTCCTGCTGTTGGACTTATTCTAAACACAGATAAATCCGGAGACTCAAAATTTACAACAACACAAATTTTAATTTCTGGAGCGTACATAAAAAAATTGAACAAAGACTCTACACACTTTGTTTCTTTGGGCATTCAGCCTGGAATAACAACAAAAAGCTTTAATGTTGCTGCACTTACATTCGACAACCAATACGATGGTGACGCTTACAACTCTTCCTTAGCAAGCGGAGAAAATTTTCCTAAAACACGAATGACCTATTTCGATTTAGGTGCAGGACTTGGATATTTATGGAAAAAAAATCATCGTACACTTGTGAATATTGGCGTGTCTACATTACACATCAACCGTCCGAAACAATCATTTTTTAACAACGATGATATTCGCTTAGATATGAAAACGTGTTTGAGTGGAATAGCAGAATTTCCAATCGCAGCCCAATTGGATTTAATGCCAACGGTGATGTATCAACGACAAGGAAAATTTCAGGAAACGGTTGTTGGTTTATTTGGTAAATATCATCTAAAGCCTGTAAACGGAATGACAACAGCTGTTTCGCTTGGTGGATTCTATCGTATGAAAGACGCCTTTATTTTGGTGGCTAACATGGATTATAAAAATTTTAATGTGGGGCTGAGTTACGATGTGAATACCTCAAAATTAATTGAAGCAACAAACCGGAGAGGTGGATTTGAAATTTCTGTGATTTATATTTTCAAAAAAATCAAACCATTTATTGCTAAAAAACGTGTTTGTCCTATTTATATGTAGTGTATGATTGAAGCGAAAAATGTAAATAAGGAGCATGTCCCCCGGAGTTTATCCAGAGCGAAGTCGAAGGAGAGGGGGCAGGGGGAGGAAAAGGGAAGAAGGAATAAAATTTGTTGCTTTGCTTTCATTCTTAGTGTTTGCTTCTTAGTATTTGCTACTTCTTCATTTGCTCAAAAAACAAAAATCCTTTTAGCCGATGGCGACAAATCCTTTGCCGACAAAGATTATTTTTCGGCAGCAGGATATTATAACAGGGCAATTCTTCAAGACTCCTCAGATATTGTTGTTCAATATAAATATGCAGATGCTAGTCGGTTAAACTATGATTATGCTATCGCAGAACATTGGTATTCTAAAGTATTTAAAAAAGATGCACAAGGGAAATTATATCCCGAGTGTTCTTTTTGGTTGGCAACACTCAAAAAAAATAAAGGCGATTATAAGAATGCAAAAAAAATGTTTGACAAGTATGCCAAGAAAAACAAAAAAAAGAAAGACAGTTATTTTGTAAAAAAAGCACTTCAAGAAGTGGCAGCATGTGATTTTGCACAATTGCTGATGGCAACACCGGATAAAACCGTTAGCATCACTCACCTGGATACGATGATAAACAGTAAGGTTTCGGAGTATGCTCCATTTCAGGTTGACAGCCTTTTGTATTTTTCTTCATTGCGTGACGGAAAAGATCGCGACAAAAAAAACAGCATTAACTACAATAAAATTTATACTGCAAAACAAAACGATTCTGTAAAATGGCAAAAGGCTATTGAGTTGGATACGCTTTTTAATCGCAGCGGGATACACAATGCAAACACTTCTTTCAATGCGGATTTCACAAAAGTTTATATTACACGATGTGTTCCTAAAAATGCAATGGAGTTTAATTGCGACATCTATTCATCGGATTATAAAAACGGACACTGGAGTTCTTTGCAAAAGCTCCCAGCAGAAATTAATGCTAAAGGAGCAACAAATACACAACCAGCAATTGGTTTTTTAGGAGAAGAAGAGGTGTTGTTTTTTGCTTCCGACAGAGCAGGTGGAGAAGGGAAAATGGATATTTGGTATAGTAAAATAAGTAAAGACGGAAAGTATGGCAAACCGATAAATGCAGGAAAAAAAGTAAATTCTATTGATGACGAAATCACTCCTTTTTATTGTAAGCCTTGTCAGGAATTATTTTATAGCTCCAATTGGCACAAAGGTTTGGGAGGGTTTGATATTTTTAAAAGTGAGTACAAAGAAAACCAACTAGGAGAGCCCAAAAACTTAGGTTTACCATTTAACAGTAATCTGAACGACATTTATTTTTCAATAAACTCTAAAAAAACACAAGCATTTATTTCCTCTAATCGTATTGGTTCTTACTTCGAAGAAAAAGAAAGTTGTTGCAACGATATTTATATGATCAAGCTTCCTAAAGTGGATGAACCACCTAAAAAGATTGATAGCACACAGATTTTTGTAACTCAGATGAAATTGTTGGTTCCGCTCACATTGTATTTTCACAATGATGAACCGGATAAAAAAACATTGGCAATTACCACTCCCAAAAACTATAAAAAAACATACGAAGATTATTCAGCCATGCGCGATTTGTATAAAAAAGAATATTCAAAAGGTGCAAAAGAGGCTGATTTAGAAAGAGCAGTTGGTGACATAGATAATTTGTTTGACGACTCAGTAGATGCGGGAATGCAGGATTTAGAAAAATTTGCTATACTGCTAAAAAAGGTTTTGGCCGACAGCGAAAAAGTAACCATTACCATGAAAGGTTTTTGTAGTCCACTGGCTTCTACCGATTACAACGTGAATCTTGCCAAACGAAGAATTTCAAGCTTGAGAAACTATTTTAGAGAATATGAAAACGGCATTTTTGTAAAATACATCGACAATAAAAATCCCAAAGAAGGAAGGATTACCTTTTTTGATGAAGATATTGGTGAGTTGAAGGCGCGACCAAACGTGAGTGACGACTATTACGATACAAAAAACTCCATTTATAATCCTGTAGCCGCCTTGGAGCGGAAAATACAGATTATTGCCATTTCTACCTTTTCCGACAACAGGGAATAAAACATTTTCTTCTTTTAGTGCGTTTTGTTAATGGAATGTAAAGGAAAATGAACTTCTTTTTTCCTTTTAAAAATCCCCTAAATTGTTTAATTTTGTAGGAGACGACTAATTTTTTATGCGAAGAATTTTATACATCATTTTATTCCTGTTTCCTTCTGTTGTGGTTGCTCAAGTTGGGCAAAACATCGTTCCAAACGGATATAATAAGTTTTATTACGACAATGGAAAAGTTTCCAGTGAAGGACCTATGCGTGATGGAAAGCCGGATGGATATTGGAAAACGTACTCACTTAACGGAGTTTTAAAATCAGAAGGCAACAGAAAAAACTATCAGTTGGATAGTGTCTGGAAGTTTTATAGCGAGCAAGGGAAACTGGCATTTGAATTCAACTACAGAGAGGGTAAAAAAAACGGACCCAAAAAAACATTTGATACAAAAGAGGGAGCGCTTGCTGTTTCAGAAAGCTTCGAAAACGATGTTAAACAAGGAAATACAACACAATATTACAAACCACAAAAACAAGCCGACTCAACATTTGGTCCGGTTAAAGTAAAAAAAATTATTCCGTTTGTTGCTGGAAAAGAAGAAGGACAAGGATATGAATTGTCGCCCGATAGCACCATAATTACGCTCACTCTTTATAAAATGGGCTTTATCCAAAAAGAAGAAAGAGTAAACCGTAGAGACGAAGCTGGATTAAAACAAGGGTCGTGGAAAACGTTTTACCCCTCCGGAATTATAAAGACAGAAGTGGTTTTTATGGATGATAAAATGAATGGCTATTTGAAGGAATATTCAGCGAATGGGAGTTTGTCCAACACAACAAAATATATAAACGGAGTATTGCAAACCAATGCTCCCGAACTGGCGAAACTGGATGTAAAAACGTCTTACCATGAAACAGGGACAGTAAAATTCACAGGAACTTACAGAGATGGAGTGGCGGAAGGAATTCACAGAGAGTTTTCTCCCGAAGGAAAAGTAATAGCTGCAAAAGTTTATGTGGATGGATATTTAACAGGAGAAGGAATTTTAGATACCGCAGGACGTCAACAAGGTCCCTGGAAAGAATACCATCAAAATGGAGAATTGAAATCGCAAGGAGAATATTTAAACGGAAAAAGAATTGGTGATTGGGTGTTTTATCACTCAAATAAAAAGCTGGAACAAAAAGGAAAATACGATAAAAAGGGAAGAGCACAAGGTCCTTGGAAATGGTATTACGAAAGCGGAAACTTATTGCGTGAAGAAAACTATCGCAACGATTTGCAGGATGGAACTATGATAGAGTATGGAGATTCGGATTCGGGACAAGTTATTACTAAGGGCGATTATATTGACGGACAAAAAGAAGGGCCCTGGATGCTGGAACTTCAAGAATACAAAGAAGAAGGTGTTTTTAAGGCCGATCAACGTGAAGGAGAATGGAAACATTATTATACAGAAAATGGGAAACTCCGATTCATAGGAAAATTTGTAGATGGTATTCCAGATGGCATGCAACTGTATTATTATTTGAATGGAAAAGAAAGACAAACAGGAAAATATTTAGGTGGACTGAAAGAAGGGGAATGGAAATTTTATGATGAAACAGGATTGTTAATCCTGACAATTCTTTATAAAAGTGATATTGAAATAAGATTTGACGGAATAAAAGTAGCACTTGAATCATCCACATCAGAGCCAAGTATAAAATAATTGATTATATGACGCTTTCAAAAAAAACGAAACCTCAATTAATAGCTGAAATAAAAAAACTTCAGCGAAAATTTGAGCTTTTGCAAAAGAAGCAATTGGAAGCAGGTTCATATTTCGGCAGCCCAAATTTAAATAGTGCCGAATGGAGTTCCTTCTTCAAAAGTTCATTAAACACAATTGTAATTATTGACAAAAAAGGAATCATACTCGATATCAACAAGGTGGCGGCACCTACAAAAAAAGAAAACATAATTGGCAAGAGCGTATTTGGATTTGTTGTTAAAGAGGCCACAAAAACAATGAAATCGGCTATTGACAAAGTTTTTATAACAAAAAAACCTCAAGAATATAATAGTTGGCGAATAGATGAAACAGGCCAATCGCATTACTATAGAACAAAGGCAACAGCACTAGTTGAAAACAAAAAAGTTATTGCAGTAATTTTAGATGCTACTGAAATAACAAGTGAAATACAAATCCACCTGCAATTAAAAGAAAGTGAGCATAAGTTTAGAATGCTTGCAGAAAATGCAACGGACTTGGTTTATAGATACTCTTTGTTTCCCGAACCCAAATACGAATATGTTAGCCCTTCCGTAAAAGCATTTACCGGATATTCTCCAAGAGATTTTTATTCTAACCCACTATTGGTTTTTAAAATTGTTCATCCGGAAGATCTTCCTTTACTTGGCGATTCTGAGAAATTAATAAAAGAAAAAGCCAGATTAAGAGATGTAAAACAGCCAGAGATTACTGTTCGTTGGATTAAAAAAGATGGTTCAATAATTTGGGCAGAAACGCGCACAAAGCCCATTTTTGATAATGAAAAAAGACTCATAGCTATTGAGGGAATATCAAGAGATGTGACCGCACAAAAACTGAGCGAAGAAAAATTGAGGGATAGTGAAGAACGCTTTAAAATTCTTTCCAATGCTACTTTCGAAGGAATTATTTTTTCCGAAAACGGAAAAATTATTGATGCAAACGATCAGTTTGTAAAAATGTATGGCTACAAATCGTCAAAAGAAATTATCGGAAAGAATTTAATAACCGATTTTGTTGTGGAAGACCAACAATCCTTAGCTAGAAAATTTGTTAGGCTGCCTGTTTCTAAGCCCTTTGAAGTAGATACCATTCGAAAGAACGGAACAAAAATTACTGTAGAAACAAAAGGACAAAACATTCCCTATTTTGGAAAAACAATTCGTGCAACAGTTATATACAATATCACCGAACGAAAACAATATGAGTTTAATTTAAGGGAAAGTGAGCGCACACTTTCTACTCTTATGAACAATCTCCCTGGTATGGCATACCGTTGCGAAAATGACGACAAATGGACGATGAAGTTTGTGAGTAAAGGGTTTCAAGAACTTACTGGTTATAACCCCAAAGAAATTATTAATAATAAAAAGCGAGCATTTTCTGATATTATTCATCCAAAAGATAGGAGTTTGGGGAAGGAAGAAATACGAAGGGCGCTTTTAAAACAAGTACCTTTTGAAATTGAGTACCGTTTGATTACTGCTACCGGAGAAGAAAAGTGGGTGTGGGAAAAAGGGGAAGGCGTTTTTTCTGACGATGGAAAACTATTGTTTTTAGAGGGCTTTATTACAGATATTGGAGACAAAAAACAATTTGAAAGAGAATTAAAACGAAGTCGTGAAAACTATAAAAGTTTAGTAGATTATTCTCCTGATGGTGTAATTATTCATGTGGATGGAATTGTAAAATTTGCTAACCCAAGCGCTTTAAGAATAGTTGGCGTAGATGGTTTTGAAGAACTTGAAAACGTATCGGCATTCAACTTTTTTTTGCCAGAATACCACGAACAAATTATGGATAGGATAAAGCGCACCAAAGCGGGAGAAGATTTAGACTTTGTAGAGGTGAAAATTAAAAACATAAGGGGTGAAATTGTAACGCTCGAAACCAAATCAATTCTTATAAGGTTCAACGGCTACGATGCCATTCAAGTGGTTTTTCATGACATTACCGAGAAAAAATTGTTATTAAAAGAACAGGCAAGAGCTCAAATTGCGGAGGAAACAAACGAGTTGTTGGAGCAAGAAATTACCAAAAGAAAAGTTATTCAACTTCAATTATTAGAATCACAAAAGTATACGCGACTCATCATCAATGGGTCTCTTGATATGATTTGTGCCTCCGACAGAAAAGGATTTATTACAGAATTTAACAATGCGGCACAAAAAACATTTGGTTATACAGCGGAAGAGGTACTTGGCAAACATGTAAGCATGTTGTACGAAGATCCTAATGAGCGTATCAAAATTACAGATGACGAACTTTACAAAAAAGGAGCTTATGCTGGTGAAGTTTTAAATAAACGCAAAAATGGCGAAAAGTTCGTAGCTTATTTATCGGCTTCTGTACTTAAAAATGAAGATGGTGAAGTAATTGGAGCAATGGGTGTTTCCCGGGATATTTCTGAATTAAAAAAAGCAGAAGAAACACTCCGAACCCAATCAGCAAAATTTAATGCTATTATCGAAAGCAGCTCTCACTTTATTTGGACAATAGACAAAGATTATTGTTTCACAACATTTAATCAAAATTTTAATAAAGAAGTAGCATCTAGATATGGGAAAAATGCAAAATTGGGGCAATCCATGTTTTTTACAAATTCCGAATCGGAGAAATCGTACAATGATTTTTTAATCAAAAAGTACGAAGGCGCATTTGTGGGAAACCCACAATATTTTGATATAAGTTTTTTTGACGGCAAAGGAGCTGAGAATTGGAGAGAGATTTATTTAAACCCAATCTTAGCCGAAGATGGATCTGTAATTGAAGTTTCTGGAATCAGTCATGATATAACCGAGAAAAAAATATCGGAAGAACGGATTCGGTTATCACTTCAAGAAAAAGAAGTATTGTTAAAGGAAGTTCATCACCGTGTTAAAAACAACTTACAAGTAATTTCAAGTATTTTAAATCTTCAATCGTCTTATGTAAAAGATGAAGGAACACTCCAAATATTAAAAGAGAGCCAGAACCGCATCAAATCGATGGCATTTATTCACGAAAGCTTGTATCAAACAAAAGACTTTTCAAGCATTAATTTTACGGAGTATGTAATAAACTTGTCGCAGAACTTAATCCATTCATATTCGAATTTCGACAATGAAGTGAAATTAAACCTTGACATTCAAAATGTTTTTCTTAATTTAGACCTGGCGATTCCATGTGGACTCATCATCAACGAGATTGTATCCAACGCTTTAAAATATGCTTTTGTCGATAAAGGAGAAGGGGGAGAGATTACCATCAAGATGAAGACCGAAGGCGATAATCTAGAGCTGAGGATTGGTGACAACGGCAAAGGGTTGCCCAAAAGCATTGATTACCGAAATACCGAGTCGCTCGGATTACAATTAGTTGTAACTTTGACCGATCAATTGAGTGGAACAATAGAATTGGATACCGAAAAAGGAACAAACTATACCATTATATTCAAACATAATCAAGTAAAAAATCGCATATAAAATGTCAAAAACAAACATCCTTATAGTTGAAGACGAAAGCATCGTAGCAAAAGATATTCAACATAGCCTTAAAAAGCTCGGATACACAGTAGTTGGAATGTGTTCAACGGGCGAAGATGCAATCAGAACAGCAGAAGAAACAAAGCCGGATTTAGTTTTGATGGACATTATGCTAAAAGGCGAAATGAGCGGGATTGAAGCAGCCGGACAAATTCGAGAAAAATACAATATTCCAATTATTTATTTGACTGCTTATGCCGATGAAAGCACCTTAAGCAAAGCAAAAGTTTCTGAACCCTACGGATATATTATTAAGCCTTTCAAAGAAATTGATTTACATACTTCAATTGAAATGGCGATTTACAAGCACGAGAAAGAAACAGATGTGAAAAAGGAAAGAGATTTCTTGTACTCGATTGTTGAAAACAAAGAATCAAAAGACATCATTTTCGTAAAATCAAATTCTCGTTTGGTAAAAGTAAAAACCAGTGATATTTATTTTGTAGAGGCACTAAAAGATTACGTTGTTATAAATACAAACAACGCCAGATATACTATCCACAGCACAATGAAAGACATTGAGAAAAAATTGCCATCAAGTGATTTTATTCGTGTTCACCGTTCATTCATTGTTCGGATCGATAAAATTGTGGCTATTGAACAACCAAATTTAATTTTAGAAGAAGACAAAAAATTAATTCCTATCGGTGGTTCTTATAAAGATGATTTAGCGAAGAGATTGAATATGATTTAATATATTTTATCAGAAATATAAAACGCCATTTCTTTAATTAAGAGTGGCGTTTTTTTGTTGCTCCATTTAAGCTAAAATGTTCTTCATTCAAATTTATTCTCGGTAAAATAAAGAATGTGTTTGTCTGTCAAAAAAGCCAATCACACCGTTTTGGTTATTGAAGTATGTTTTCCAAATATTTCTAGTTAGGTTTATTGAGATTGTTGTGTCTATTTCTGACACAATAACATCTCTGTATGTGTTGCCTCCTAAAACTAACGAGTCTAAGATATAGTCGCCCTCATGCACTTTAATTGTTGGAGCGAAAATAAAGGAGTTATAACAATCAAAAATAGAATAACTCAACTGTCTGCTTTCCTCATTATCTCCATATCCACCTTGTGTAATTTCACTTGTCGATAACCTAATGTCAATAGAGTTATTGCCTCTTGAAGTATCACTAACTGCTTTTAAGTTCGCGTCTCCAAAACATTGCAGACTATGGCAACCTGTCCAATTAGAATTAACTTCTTGAACATATCCTTTTGAAGCTGTTTTTTCGGTAACAATAAATTTTATTCTGCTACCTGCTGAATTAATAAATGTTAGACTGTCTGAAATGGAGTCTTTAATCCAAGTTAAATAGTCGGGATTAAAATCGGCACAAACAACATTGTCGCACTTGCAAGAAAACATTTGCACCAAAGTCAAAAGCATTAAAACGTAAATAAGTTTTTTCATCTGATTTAATTTGAATAAATTCGATTCGTATCGATTTTAATAATTACCGCTAACGTCAGTCTGTGAAAAAACTAAATTTTATGTTGTTTGTATTCGGGTAACCTCCTGTAGTCTACCCTTATCTCAAAGTATGACAAAGGGATAATTGGTGTAAAGAGCAATTATGCTATACTTAATGAACCGCCCTGTAGGAGAACCCTACGCAGGGTGGTGTGAGAGGCGCAACCGTCAGTTAATTCTGGCGGAGCCGTCTACTCGATTAGGCGTAGTTATTCTCTTTCAAGCTGGGCAATTGTCTTTTTTATTTCTGACGTGTCAAAAAGAGGGGTTCCAATTTCTAAAGCACGTCTATAAAAACGTAGGATATGATTCGGGTAACTTTTTCTTTTAAATTGATTTTCTTCCTTAAGCATTTTATCGTACTTCAGTTTTCCAAATTTCAATAATAACATTGTCGCTCTTGCAATTTCATCAGCTCTATTTCTATCTACTATTTTATCAACTAAGTTGTGAAATTCCATATCACTTTGGTGGATGTCAGGTTTTTCCTCATATCTTTTAATTTGGTCATTCATCTCTATGTCTTCAATATTTGCTGAATTAATCCGAATGTTATGCCCGGCATACATATCGTACTTTTCATCATACCAAATTCCAGAATCATGCTTCACACCATAAAATTCCACTGCATTTTTTATTTTAAAGCCTTTCAAGCCGTCCTCGGAACCCAAAATTATAATCTCGCATGGATTTGGAAAATAACCGTTAACTACTTTGTCTTGTTTATAATTTACAAAAGAGCTTAAATATAATTTTTTAAATGTGTCGAAGAATGCGATTACATTTTCGACTTTTGGGTAAAAGAGTTTTTTAACATTAAAAGACCCACCGCTATCCGTATCGTGCAGGATATATTCTTCATCACTCAAGGAATAAGCAGAGTGAAAAAATGTGTTACGAACTTCTTTAAAATGATTGTCCTCAAAAAACTTAATAATACTTTGCTTGTCGGCATCATGAAGAAGTTCTAACAAATACTCTTGCTTCACGCCAATTCCTAAAAGTCGTTCGTACTTTTTTGTTTTCCAAAAAAGATAAGAAGAGCCTTTATAACCTGTTTTTACTCTGCAAAGACTACCAATGATATTGTAAAAATCGCTGTTTTCAAAAAATGTAGAATAAAGTAAGGCTGCAATTCTTGTCTTTTCTTTTCCTTCATGAGAGTTATAGAGCTTTTTGTAAAACTCAATGGCATCAAACCATTCATATAAGTTACTTGTTAACTTATGCGTTCCCATCCCTCTGTAATTGATTAAGGTCAAAACGAAATCAAATTCGCTCTTTTGTTTTGCTTCGTCAAAAAGTGTCGATAGGTCTTTTAATGTTTCTTCCATCTTTTATTAGTTTTGATTCATCCAAATAGCCGTCTATTTTGCAAATATAGATCGTAATTTTGTTCTCTCTTTTGATTGTCGCTGAAGCCGTTTTGCTGAATGGCAATAAATGGATCGCAAACAATAAATTTTCCTTTGTTTGCCAAAGATCTATCTATATCTTTTTCTTCTGGTAATGATAGAAATGTGTCGTAAAATTTTTGATTGATTTTATAAAAGTGAGTTCCCGCAAAATCGGTTGTTGAATTGTCTGATTTTATATTTCCTTACGTTATTCCACCAAGATATAGATCATATTCTTTAGGTTCGTTTTGGAGGAAATACTCAAAAGCTCCTCGTGCTGTAAATTTCACATCGTCTTCAGCAATTAATATTGAGGGCAAATTTTGATTGCGCGCCCATTCAATGATCTGTTTGTGTGCTTTTGCGATTCCCCTTTTCGGGTTTTCTTTGTCCAAAACACCTTCCCAGACAGTATAATTTACTATATTTTGCTCAACAATCTGAATATCAAGCAGTTTCAACCTGTCTTTTCTGTCCTTTAAATGTATAATATTGAGTGACATAACACAAATGTAGTAATATTTTTAACCATTTCTCATTTCGCGTTTCGCGAAATGAGAAATAAATACTATCTTTGTCTCATGAGAAAGCACAATGGTATGCGCCCCCAGGATGTAGCTATTTTATTGAAAATTATTTCAATGAATGGGCAACACTGGCAATTGGTAGGGCTCTCAAATTCATTACGGATAAGTATTTCTGAAATTTCTGAGTCGTTAAATAGAAGTCAGTTCGCTGGACTTATTGATTATCATAAGAAGCAGATTAATCGACAAAATTTATTGGAATTTTTGGAGCATGGTGTTCGTTATGTTTTTCCTCAACAACCAGGATCAATGGTAAGAGGTATTCCGACTGCTCATTCTCATCCATTTATGAAAAACACTTTTATGAGCGAGATAAATTATGTTTGGCCAGACAATAAAGGTGAGTCAATGGGATTAATGATTGAACCTTTTTATCCAAAGCAAGTGGAAGGAGTTAAAGAAGATCAGCAATATTATAAGTTGCTAGCTTTAGTTGACGTTATTCGTGTAGGAAAAGTTAGAGAAGTAAAGCATGCTATTAATGAATTAAAAAAAAATATTCTTCATGAATCATCATACTAATACTGTAAGAATTAAAGCTGTTGCCAATGCATTGGGCGATCTAAGAGAAAAAGTAGTTTTTGTGGGAGGTGCGACAATATCTCTCTATCCGGACAGGGCTGTATTTGAAGTGCGACCAACAGATGACGTAGATGTGATAATTGAAATATTGAACTATGTGGATAGAGCGGAGTTGGAAGAGAAACTTAGGTTAATGGGATTTGCTCATGACGTTGAGTCAGGTGTAATATGCAGATATAAAATTCAAGGAATTGTTGTAGATATAATGCCAACAAATGATCCATCAATTGGTTTTACGAACATATGGTATCCAGAAGGTTTTAGTCAGGCCATTAATTATGTGATTGATGAAAGAAGTACAGTGAAAATACTAAGCGCACCATATTTTATAGCAACAAAACTGGAAGCGCATAAAGATCGTGGAGAGAATGATGGTAGAACTAGTCAAGATTTTGAAGATATAATTTATGTCTTAGAAAATAGAGAATCGATTTGGGAAGAAATGACTAATTCAGGAGAAGTTCTTAAAAATTATTTGCGTTCCGAATTTCAAATTTTGTTAAATAACCCAAGCTTCTTTGAATGGGTAGATTGTCATGTTGAAAGAGGATCTCCTCCTGCTACCTATTTAATTATTGATGAAATTAAAAAATTTGTTGCATAAATTTTTATGCGGCAACGAGATATTCAAATTATTGTTGTTAAGTATCATTCGAATTATCAATGGTGATGACCAGTCTGCATTTTTCTTGTTGAATTTTAACCTTCTGTCCTTGCTTAAAACCCAAAGTGTCGAGCCACTTACCTTCAAGTCTAATTTCGGGAATGGTCGTATTGGCATTAACCACTTCTTGCTGCGCGTTTCCCCCAACATCATTCCAATGCTTAGTTCCCTTTTTTGATAAAAAAACACGAAGATGGCAATCAGTTTGCAAGGAAACGCAAGTTGATTCAAACTCATCGCCTTCTATTAGTGACGCCCTTATTGGAATTATTTTATATCGAATTGTATAGTATGCGTATTGAGTAAAAGATGCACCACCATCTAAACCAACAACTACGGCCTCATGAAATCGTTTAATGTTAAAACCTGAACCAATTTTTTTACATTTGCGAATATCTGCTTTTATTGCAATAAATCTATTTGAATTTACGAACACCCCAATACCATCACAATAAGCATTATATGAGCAGGTTAAAAAATTAAGCCATTCTGGTGTTCCAACACCTTCACCATTGGAGTGTTCTGCTACTTTCCAATTGGAAACATTTGTATTAAATGAAATAATTGAGCTTACACAAACAGGAGGAGAACTAAATTCAAAATTTCCGTTGGGAATTATATTATTTTGGGATTTTAATTGATAGCACAAACTAAACAACAAAACGAGACTAAGGTTTTTTTTCATATGTCTATTCCTAAATTTATATTAGTGAAGTATCGCTTAAGGTGGTCATCTGAATAGTAATAGGATTCATGAGTGAAAATAAATTGAGTAATTGAAAGAGAAAAACACCTCTTTTTAAATCCAATTTTTAAGAACAATGGAACTGCCCATTTATTATGATCAACAATATTATTAATTCCGTCTTTAAAAGAATAATATTCTTTTAAAGACGTGGTTGTAACTTCCCCTGTTGGACTTGAATAAGAATTACTTATAAAACTTGAATAGGTATATTTGTAGCTAAAC